>CAJDWV010000135.1_pt1 | contig 12675 bp, 11 predicted proteins | sample 7391731 | NCBI WGS metagenome assembly CAJDWV01 (sample SAMEA7055746, study PRJEB34461) | soil metagenome | biome: terrestrial ecosystem; feature: Peninsula; material: soil | place: Antarctica | collected 2016
AGGCGATCACTGTCGTTGCCGATCACTGGGACAGCTTGTGGAGTAGGGTGCGACGCTTTCGCATCACGTCCTCGGCCACTTCCATCTGCGCGGCAAGAGTGGGGTCATAGACGCTCAACTTGATGCCATCCGGCGTTTCCAGCACCAGCAGTTCGTCGCCCTTTTCCACGCGCAGGCGAGCGAGCAGTTCACGCGGCAGAATGACACCGGCAGAGTTGCCGATGGTGGTGATCTTGAGCTTCATGGGAGCGACTCGTTCCAGATCGTTATAACTAATGTTATACGCGCATGGAAGCCTGTGCAAGGGCGACCGACCGTGACGCACATCCATATCCATTGGTAGCGGATTTATCCTGCCGGTTCAGCACCATGCACATGAATTGCGTACCATGGACTCACTTGGAAGTTCCATGGCGAAGGAGTTCACAATGTCAAATGAAGGTACCGCGGCGACTATCGACCACGTCACCAACACCATTACGCAGCTGAAGGAGATGCGCCATTACTCGAAAACCAACGTCGAGCAATTGACCGCGATGTGGCTGTTGTTCGAGGGTGAGCTGTCCAAGCTGAAGAAGACCGAAGTCTTCGATGACCTCATGAATCGCCAGGGGCAGCTTCACGATGCGCTGGAGGCTGCGATCGAAGACATGGAGAAGGAGTTGGAGACGCTGACGCCCGTGCCGGAAGCGGAGTAGGTCGGTTTCGTTAAATCAGGATGCACTCTCGCTTTCTCGCGGGTGACGGCAGTGGATTTCGACGCAGCTCGTTAATTTGGATGGCGCGCTTTCGTTCGCCTCTGGCGGCGGACCGCTTCAACCGATTGTCTTTACGCCGTTTGCGATCCGGTCGCCCAGATCCTTGTCCACGCTGCGCCAGTACTTGATCGCCCGCGCCAGCACCGAATCGGAAACGCCGGCCTTGAGATGGCCGACGATGTTGTCGACGAGCCGCTCGCGTTCCGCATCATCGAGAACGTCGCGAACCAGCGTCCCTGCCTGACCGAAATCATCATCGTCCAGGCGCAGTGTGTAGGCGCGGCGCACCATGTCGCCATCCGCATACCAGAGTCCCGCGTCATCAACCAGCAAAGGATCGGCTTTTGGACCGCCGTAGGAATTCGGTGCGTAGACCGGATCAGAAACGTTATCGACCCGCATCGCGCCATCCTTGCTGTAGCTGTGCAGCGGTGACTTGGGGCGGTTCACCGGAATCTGCTTGTAGTTGGCGCCAAGCCGTGCACGATGCGCATCGCCATAGGCAAATCCGCGACCCAGCAGCATCTTGTCCGGACTCAATCCGATCCCGGGCACCAGATTGCTCGGCTCGAATGCCGCCTGCTCGATCTGGGTGTGGAAATCGGTAGGATTACGGTCCAGCATCAGGCGGCCCACCTCGATCAACGGGTAGTCCTTGTGCGGCCAGACCTTGGTCAGGTCGAACGGATTGAAGCGGTAGGTTCGCGCATCCTCGAACGGCATGATCTGCATCATCAATGTCCAGCTCGGAAAGTTTCCATTCCTGATCGACTCGAACAGATCACGTCGATGGAAATCGGCATCGGTACCCGCCAGGCGATCCGCTTCGGCCTGGGTCAGGAACTGGTTGCCCTGGTTGGTCTTGAAGTGATACTTGACCCAGAACTTCTCGCCGTTTGCATTCACCCACATGTACGTGTGGCTCGAGAAGCCGTCCATGTGCCGCCACGTCTTGGGGATGCCACGGTCGCCCATCAGCCAAGTGACCTGATGCGCCGATTCCGGTGACAAGGTCCAGAAATCCCACTGCATGTCGTGATCGCGCAGTCCGCTGTCGGCACGACGCTTCTGCGAGCGAATGAAGTGCTGGAACTTGATCGGATCGCGCAGGAAGAAGATGGGCGTGTTGTTGCCCACCATGTCGTAGTTGCCCTCGCTGGTGTAGAACTTCAGCGAAAAGCCACGTGGATCGCGCCAGGTATCCGGGCTGCCGCGCTCGCCGGCAACAGTGGAGAAGCGGATCAGCGTGTCGGTTTTGGTTCCCGGCTGGAACACCGCCGCGCGCGTGTACTTGCTGATATCGTGCGTCACTTCGAAATGACCGAACTCGATCAGATAGTGATCGTGCAGGACAATCGGGCCATCGGGACCGATGGTGAGGGAATGCTCGTCGCTGGCCACTGGGGCGCCCGAATCAGTAGTGGTGTGTCTGGCACGCTTGTCGGTCATGACTCGCTCCCTGGGTTTCGGAATGGTTGCTGTCATACCACATTAGCCCCGACACTGACGCGAAGATAGTTGATTGATGCGATGACGCCGATAGGCGCCGCAAATGCGCGCAGCTTTCAGGGATTTCACGCCTGGCGGCAACGCGCAACGGACCGAGCAGGCGGTGCGTCACCTGCCTTTTAACGCGGCATTGCCGATTAGCACCTGTCTATGCGTGCGGCAACCGCTGGCGGTATCCTCTCGATGAACCGAGCATTCCGAGGAGGCGCAGCAAGTGGCAGCGGCATGTCCAATCAATATCCGCGGCCTTGATCACGTCGTGCTGCGCGTGCGTGACCTGGCGGCCATGCAGGCGTTCTATTGCGATGTGCTGGGTTGTCGCGTCGAGCGTTCCCAGGATGCGATCGGCCTGGTGCAACTGCGTGTCGGACTCTCGCTGATCGACCTGGTTGACGTGAATGGAAATCTTGGGCGGCAGGGCGGCGCCGCGCCCGGCCCCGAGGCGCACAACATGGATCATCTATGCGTGCGCGTAGAGCCTTACTTTGAGGCTGCGATCCTCGCCCATCTGGAATCGCACGGCACGCGCATCGGCGAAATTGGCTCGCGCTACGGCGCCGAAGGGCAGGGGCCGTCGATTTATCTTTTGGATCCCGAAGGCAATCGCGTCGAACTGAAGGGACCTCCGGATCTTCTTCAGAGCGGCGATGCAACCACCTGATCCGCATTGAGCGCTTGGCAGAAACAAAAAACCCGCATCGCTGCGGGTTTCCTGAATTGGTGCCCAGAAGAGGACTCGAACCTCCACGAGGTTGCCCCCGCTAGCACCTGAAGCTAGTGCGTCTACCAATTCCGCCACCTGGGCAAGCCTCGACGGCAGCGCCGGTCGGGGGCCGCGAAAGATACTTGTGAGCCGTCATATTGTCAATTGCCCACGCTATTGGAAGGCGGGCCCGTGCCGCCAATCGGGTGCTCTGCATACTCCTCATTCCGCGCGATGCGTCGCAAGATTCAGCGGCATCGCCTCATTTGCAGCCTTGCGGCGGCTGCGGGTGACGTTGAAGAAATAGCCAGCCACGATCAACACGATGATCGCCAGTTGTGCGAGCAGCGTCTGCCAGGTCGGGTAGATGCCGAGCAACTCGAAGTGTGGCACCGGCGCCGGACTGACACCGATCCAGCCCGCTTCCTGCAACGCCGAGACACCCTTGCCGGTCAGCACGACGGCCAGCACTGCGATCAAGGCGGAGCTCGCCGAGAAAAACGTGCCGATCGGCAGGCGCCGACTGGTGCGCAACATGATCCACGCGATGCCTGCGAGCACGACGCTGCCGCACGCAACACCGGCGAGCAGCCAGATTCCCTGGCCCTCGCTCCACAGCGCCGCGTAGAAAAGGATCGTTTCGAATACCTCGCGATACACTGAAATGAAGGCGAGAGCGAACAAGAACCATGCGGACTTGCGGTTCAGTGCGGTCGTCATCTTTTCCTTGAGATAAGCCTGCCAGCGTCCGCCGATACTCTTCTGGTGCATCCACAGGCCCACGCTCAGAAGTACTGCCGCTGCAAACAGCGAGGACAGCCCTTCGGTCAGTTCGCGGCTCGCACCGCTGATTGAAATGGTGTAGGTGGCGATTGCCCAGGTGATACCCCCGGCGACCAGCGCAAGAATCCAGCCGGCATGCACATAGCGGACCGCTTCATGACGCTTGGCCTTGCTCAGGAACGCCAGCAACGCGACCACGATCAACAACGCTTCGAGGCCTTCGCGCACGAGAATGGTGAACGCACCGACAAAGGTTGCAGTGGAGTCGGTGGATCCTTCGTCGATGACGGTCTGCGCACGTGCGAGCAACGCGTCGATATCGCTGGCCTGCTTCGTCACATCGGCTGTCGCAACCTTGCGCGAGAGAGATGTTCGATACGCACCCATCGCCGTTTCGAGCTGCACGCGCAGCGCGTTGTCATGCGCGTTGAGCTGCGGCTCAACCGGCTCGACGCCATCGAGGTAAGCTGAAAGCGCCAGCTGCGTGGCTTCCTTGTTCGCTCCCGCGTTGTATGCGGCAAGGCTTGCAGCCATGCGACCGCGTGCGAGTGGAATTCCCGCCAGCGCCTGCTTGAGTGCGTCAGGGTTCGAGCGTAGATAACCCACGATGCTGCGCGCCGATTGCGGGCCCAACGCGGGGCTGAGCTGGCCGACGCGCGCCTCGGAAAGTTCCTTGAGGTTGGAGATCGCCGCACGCGCTTCGTGATCGGCTTTCCAGTTCGCCGCACCCGTCTTCGCTTCGTTCCCATAGGCCAGCGTTCCAGCGTAATACGCGAGCGCCCAGCGATCGTCCTTGGAAAGCTGCTTTTCATAGCTGATCATCGACGTGCCGTCGACGCCGCGCGTGATCGCCTCGTAAAGCGACAACGCGCTGCGCTGGTCTGCGCGGGTCTGATCCGCAAAATTCACCGGCGGGGGATCGAGATGCAGCCCGGCCAGACCATCGGCGTGACCCGTCACGCCGTGGCAAGAGGAGCATTGCGCCTGGTACAGACTTGCGCCGCGCGCCAGATCCGGTGCGTGGTCCGGGGAGGTCGGAACCGGATGTGCCGCGAGCAACGCATCGGCCAGTGTATGCGCCTGTTGCGCGACGAGATCGGGCGCGGCTTTTGCATCGATCGACGCAATCAGCGTGTCGGCCTGTCCCAACAATTCCGGCGACGCGGGCAACGATTGCAGGCGAGTGCGCGACGTGGCCGCAAACTCCTGCATCTCCGTATATTCGGAAGCGCTGATAATCTTGCCGTTCTGCACGGCACCCGCGTAGTCAGTGGCCAGATAATCGAGCATCTGCCACGTCTGCGAAACAGTCGTATTGGGGCTGGCGGCCAGCGCAACATGGCCAGATCCCAGACACAGCAACGCACAAACCGCGAGGTTGCGAATCAGCGCGCGAATACGAATCGTTGTCATCGGTGGAGAATACCACCTCTGTTTGTCTGCGTCAGGTAGAAATTGCCCCGCCGTTCAAGGTGCTAGGCTGGGGCTTGCTGTGCGCTGGCGCGCGGTGGAATTGGCACGGGCGAATAGCGAAATGGCCGTGCCCGCTTCGCTATTCGCCCGTGCAGAAGACGCGTCTCTGACCTGACTCATTCGACACCGCGACGTATCTATCGGCACCGACACTGAAGGGTGGGGCCATCATAAAAGAAGAAGAACTAAGTTTCTGCGCCGTCTCTCGACCCACATCGGTAGACACCGGGAAGTGTTTCCCAGCAAGCAACGAGTCCCGTATCGCGACCTAAATGCGCCTACGCAATACATCGCGCTTCACCGATGCCGAGTAACGGCGGAAGGGGCCGGACATCACTACAGCGAAAGCGCGCGCTGCTCGGGTTGCCATCGGGCAAGTTCCAGTTGCGCGGTACCGATGCCGAGCGCGCGAACCCAGCGTGCGGAGCTGTCGAGCGAGCTCCAGGTCTTGGCGGCGCCCTTGAGCGTCGCGGCGATCAGCGTCCCGGTGGCGGTGTCGACCTCGACATGAAAACGTGCGCCGTCAGCCACGATGCGCAGGCGGCGCACCGCGCCCGCATCGATAAGCACGCGCAGGGTTTTCTCATTCATCGGCGGAATCCTCGAAAAGTTCGGATTGCTGCGGAATCTCGATGCCTTCAGCGTCGCAATGGCGTGCGCAGATTGAGGGTGCTGGTCTTTTTGGGCGGCATGACGACATTGTAACGGGAGCGTGAGCGCAATGTAACGCATTTCCAGTCAAGGTCTAATACGCGCCTCGGACGCAGCCCCTCTCTCTTGATCACAACTACCCGCTACTGGAGCTTGGAATGCTGCAACTGGCACAAACCGCCAAGCTCGTCATCCCGACGCAGGTCGGGATCCAGCGTGGCAAGGGTGCGGAGCACGCCAAAACAGGCGTTGTGCGCTGCGCACAGTTTTGGTACCGACCCCCGCCTGCACCCGGATGGCGGAATCTACGGTGTCATGCGCGCCTGCATGCGGTTTAGGAAAAAGTGTGATCAAGAGAGACAGGGACGCGGCCCAGAGGCTTCGCTCAATCTCCCTGGCTGCGCATGATGCTGTCGACGATGGCGTCGAATGCGCGCTCAAATCGGCGCATCGAATCCTCGTCAGGGGCGCGAGCGGCACGCGTCCAGCGTTTCAGCAGCGTCGTAAACTCGGCATCAATCGGGCCGCTGTCCGCGCCTCTCAGGTGCCCGGAAAGCTTCTCCAGACGCAGTTGCATGCGTCGTTCGCGGTCCGCCGCTGGAGACTCGATATCGGCGAGCTGTTCCAGTTCAATGAGCACGTCCGTCGTGGCGTCCGCGCTACCGGGTGCGGATTCGCCGGCCAACGCCGCATCGAAGCGCTGCTGTAGCGCCGCACCGTCGATATCATTTGCGATGGGCTCTGGCCATTGTTCCTTGAGCGAGTCGGATACCGCGCCCGGCTGCGCGGCGGCGACACCCAGCCGCCAACGCGCGAGCCAGGTGTCGTACGGTACGCGTCGCCGAGCGCGCGCGTGACGATTCAGCGTCTCCTGCAGTGCATCGTGGGCAGATCGGTAACGCCGGCGTAGCGGCTCGTCCAGCGAGCCAACTGCACGCCATGCGGTTTCGATGCGACTTACCGCGCCGCGCTCGGGGGCGGAATCGGCCTGCGCGAGCGCCTCGAGTTCGGCGCACAGGGTCTCCGCCTGATCACGCAATTCCGATTCCTGCGCAGCCTGTGCTTCGCGCTCGGCGTCAGCACGTGAAAACACCGCATCGAGTGCCGCGCGGAATGCTTTCCATTGTGCCTGATCGCGACTGCGGCGACCGTTGCCGATCTCCTGCCAGCGCTTTTGCAATACGCGGGCTTGGGTAATCGCAGTGCGGACGTCCGCCTCGTTTCCCAGCGCCTGCGCGTTGGCGATCAATGCGTCGCGGGCGGATTCGATTTGGGTGAAATGCGCGTCGATGCGTGCATCGAGTTTGGTGAGCGCGTCACGAAGGCGGTGCGCAAGTACCTTGCGTTCGCGCGGCTCGACGCGATCGAGATCACGCAGTGCTGCTGCCGTTTCGCGTCGCAAGCTGATGAACGCCGAACTCGGAGCCGGTGCCGGTTGCGGATCGGCATCGATCGAATCGATTCGCCCAAGCAGGCCCACGACTTCCTGGGCCTGTGTCTGGCGCAGTTCCTGACGCTTCTCAAAATAGGGCTTGGCCGGCTCCAGCACTGCGCGGCAAAGGGTATGGAAGTGGCGCGCGAGGGAAGAACTCGCGCGACCGCCGCGCTGCCCGCCTTCGGAGGCATCCAGCGCCTGCCACTCGGCCTGGGTCTCGCGCACACGTGTAGCAATCGCGTCCGGATGCAGGCCGCTGCCTGAAAGCGCTTCGAGCTCCGCGCACAACTGCCGCCGGCGCTGATTGTCGGCCCAGCGCTGCCATTGGCGAAGCTGTGCATAACGCGGTTCGATCAGCGCAAAGCGGGCGTGCAGTGCACGTGGCAAGCGCTCACGGTACTCGCGACGCAAGCCAGTCATGCGCGCATGTGCGGCGTGCGCCTGCGCGGTCTCTCCACTTTCCAGTGCATCGGCGAGATTGGCGAGGGCGGTTTCGATCGCGGCCAGTTGCTGCTGGCGCCGTGCGCGCTCTTCGGTTGGATCGGTTCCGGATTCTGCACGTGGTGCCGGCTCTGCAATATCGTTCCTCGCCTCGCGCTCAGCATCGTCCGCGTCGTCCTTGCCGCCAGCAGCGGAATCGGCGGCATTCGCCACTTCAGCACTTACCGATTCAGTTTCGGCCGCACTGTCCAGTGTTTCACTTATGGCAGGCATTTCAGATGCCCGATCCGGCGTCGATTCCGATTCCGATGCCTCTTCTTCGCTTTGCGTTGACCGGGCAGTGGTGTCGCCGGCCAGCGGCTCATCACTCGCAGGCATCTCTGCCGCGGATTCGCTTGTCTCGGAGCCTGGTGACTCTTCATCGATGCCAGACGGTGGGCTTGACAGCGACTCGATCGGCGCGAATTCCGCGGGCGGACTGGCTGCAGTCAGAGCCGCGCCACGCGCGCGCTCCAGAAGTTGTCGTGCGTTGTCGAAACGCAGCGCAAACGCTGCAGGAACCTTGTCGGCAATCGCCTGCCATCGCGTCTCGATCTGCGCGTCGCGATCCTCTGAGTGCGCCCCGTGGGCAAGCTGCTCCAACTCTTCGCACAGGGTACGCGCGTGTTCCGCGATCGCCGTGCTATCGCCACGGGCAATCTGCAGTGCATCGATGCGTTCGCGTGCAAGGCGCTGCATGTGCTTGTCGCGTTTGCGGACCTTTTCGGCCAGCCGTGCGAGCTGTGCTTCATCGTCAATGCGTTCCAGGGCCGTGATGCGCACCGTCGCATCCGGATCCTCGATAGCGCGTTCGGCTAGCAGGGCAGGCCGCTCGACCCGGGCAAGTGCCGCCCCACGCAATTCCGGCTCCACGCCATGGCGCAGCAGATGCTCGATCAGAACGGGCGCATCCTGGGCGCGTAGCAATCGCAGGCGTTCGATGAGCGGCGGCGATGCAGTGTGCGTGCCGGCAAGGAGGTCATGCCACAAGCTCAACGCGGCGCTGCGCACGCCCGCATTCGGATCATCGTGCGCGAGCTTTTGCGCAAGGCCCACGTCCGCCACGCGTCGCAATGCGGCAAGACGCACGCCGGCGTCAGCATCCGTGCGCGCAATCTCCGGCAGGGTAGCCAGCAACTCGGCATCCTGGTCGCGCGCGACCGCGTCGTGACGGGTCGCCGCGTCCTTCGCCTGCCAGCGAGGTTTGAACAGCATTTGGCGAAGTTTCACGGCACGTTCCGAAAAAGAAAGGGAGGCATCACAACCGGAGGCTGTGCGCGGTCAGACGAGACTCTTGATGATATGGAACCCGGCAAGATATTCGCCGATGATGGTCCCGATATTGGTGAACATGAAGACCAGCAGCGTGCGCGAAACGCGATTCTTCCACCAGCCCGTCCAGTGGGTTACATCATCACGCAGGCTATCGAAATCCGCCACTTGCGGTCGATGCCACCAGACCTCGATACCGGCGCTGACCGCACCGGCCGGGATGCCGGGACGAAACGGCTTGAGCGGCGCGACAATGAAGGCGGCGATGACGCTGAGGGGATGGCCACCGCCGGCCAGCGCTCCCAGCGCAGCGAAGCCACCCGTGAACAGGACCCAGTCGCGCAGCGCATCAGCACCGAGCTGCGCGTCGCGGGTGAACAGGATTCCGATCGCCACGGCAATCGCGACCAGTACGCCGATCGCGAGCCACTTCGGCCAGCGCGCACCGCGTGGCGTGACCGACAGCTGCTCGCGCAGCGGTTCGGGCGGTTGCTGCTGGTCGCGGACCTGCTCGGCGGTGCCAGCCAGATGGCCCGCGCCAATGACGACGAGCACCTTGCGAACTGCGGGCGCTGCAGCACTCTCCTCGCGAAGACTCGCTGCCATGTAGCGGTCTCGTTCGGTTATCAACGCCTCGAACAGTGCGGGTGACTCGCGCGCGAACTCGTTGAACATGCTCCCCAGAAGGTCGCCTTCCTTGAGCTTCTCGATGTCCTCCTCGCTGACCTCTTCGCGGCTCAGGAGGCTCGCGCCGAGGCCGCCGATGATGCTGAGTCGGTCGAAGAAACCGACGCTGCGATAGGCACGCTTGAGCGTGACGCCCACTTCGCGATCGACCAGCCATATGGGCAGATCGCGCGCCTTTGCGCCGTCGATGGCGGCGCGCATCTCGGCGCCGGGCTCGATGCCGAATTGCTCGGCGAGGCGGCGCTGGAACGCCGACAGCGCGAGGTTTGCCGCAACCAGTCCCGCCTTGCCCTGGCGAATCACCTGGAACAGGTCGAGCTTGCGGAACGCATCCGGATCCATCAGCGACTGATAGCGCGGTTCGCAAAGTTCCACCGCAACCGCATCGAACGATTCGGCGGCGAGCATGTCGCGCACCGCATCGGCGCTGACACGTGAAACGTGCGCGGTGCCGAGCAGGACGTACTCGACGCCATCGCGCATGACGCGTTCGACGGGCTGATCGCTGGTATTCGCCGCAATCGGACCGGTCGGTGAGGCAGGTGCGACGGATTCGACCGGATCGGAGTCGGTCATGCCTGATTCGATCATGAAATCATTTCCTGGTGAAATGGGTCGGCGCGATTCGTGGGTGATGTTTTCGGCGGCGATCAATCACGATAGCGCTTGAGTAAATCCGCATACGCGTCGATGCGCCGATCGCGCAGGAACGGCCAGATACGCCGCACATTTTCGCTGCGTGCCATGTCGATATCCACCATCAGCAGCTCGCGTTTATCGGTATTCGCTGCACCCAGGATTTCGCCCTGCGGGCCGGCGACAAAACTGGTACCCCAGAACTGGATTCCACGCCCACCATCCGGAGACGCCTCGAAACCGGCGCGATTGCATGCCGCAAGCGGCAAGCCATTGGCAACAGCATGCCCGCGTTGCACCGTAATCCACGCATCGCGCTGACGATTCTTCTCGGCATCATCATCGGCCGGGTCCCAGCCGATGGCGGTCGGATACAACAGGATTTCCGCGCCGGCCAGCGCCATCAGCCGAGCGGCTTCCGGATACCACTGGTCCCAGCACACCAGCAAGCCAAGTTTGCCGACCGAGGTGTCGATCGGATCGAAGCCAAGATCACCGGGAGTGAAATAGAACTTCTCGTAAAACCCCGGATCGTCCGGGATGTGCATCTTGCGGTACATACCGGCCATCTCGCGCGACCGGTCGAACACTACCGCGGTGTTGTGATAGAGGCCGGCCGCACGACGCTCGAACAGCGAAGCGACGATCACCAGACCGAGTTCCTCGGCTAGCGCACCAAGGCGTTCGGTCGACAGTCCCGGAATCGATTCGGCGCGGTCGAATTCGTCCACGCTCTCGTGCTGGCAGAAATACGGTCCGTTGTGGAGCTCCTGCAGCATCACCAGTTCCGCACCGGCCACCGCCGCTTCACGCAGGCCTTTCTCGATCGCGTCGAGATTGGTCGCGGTGCTGCCGTGGTCGATTTCCTGAAGCAGGGCGATCTTGAGGGTCTTGCGGGTCATTTTCTCGATTCGCACACGTAGAAAGGGAATGGTAGCAGGGGAGTTGCGCGATCATGCCTAGCCGCGCCGCATTCCAGTTGATATGGGTGATCCACGCGTGCGTTCAACTCGGCCGGAGCACCGCCGAACTTTGTAGGAGCCGGCTTCAGCCGCGATGCTTTTGTTCAGTGCCCGAGAAATGAGCACCGCGCCTGAAGGCGCTCCTACCGGGGCACACCAACGGCACCCCGCGGCAATTGCATGGTCACGCAATGCAGACTTCCGTTCTGCCAGACCAGGGGTCGACTCGGAATCTGCACGAGGTCGCGACCCGGGTGTGCGCGTGCGATCACTTCAGCGGCAACATCATCTGCCGGGTCGCCGTAGGCCGGAACCAGGACCGCTCCATTGATGATCAGGTAATTTGCATACGACAGCGCCAGACGCCGCCCTTCATCAACGAGTGGGCGCGGCCACGGCAGGGGATGCAGCCGGTACATGCGACCCTCGCGCGTACGCAAGCCGGCCAGTTCGTCGCGCATCGCTGCGAGTTCGACAAAGTGGCTGTCTGACGTATCGTCGCAGGCCTGGAAGACGATAGCTTCATTCGGCGCAAGACGCGCCAGCGTGTCGATATGCGCGTCCGTGTCGTCACCTTCGAGATGGCCGTGATCCAGCCACAGGATGCGTTGGGCGGCGAGCACATCCACAAGCTTGTGGCTCAAGGCTTCACGGCTCATCTGTGGATGGCGCTGGTGCAGGCATTTCCAGGTAGTCAGGATCGTACCGGCGCCATCGGATTCGATCGCACCACCTTCCAATACGAATTCGACACGGTGGTGCTCGGCCGCGCCAAACAATCCACTCGCGTGCAGTCCTTCGATCAGCGCATCGTCGCGTTCGGCGTCGAACTTGCCACCCCAGCCGGTGAACCGGAAATCGGCAATCCGTACTCGAGGCGCGACGTCACGCTGCGGATCCATTCCCAGCAGGCTGATCGGTCCGGAATCGCGCAGCCAGGTGTCGTCGTAGGGGATGGTAAGGAAGCGGAGCCGGAGGGATGCGATGCCGGCTTCGGCAAGCAACGACCGCGCACGCGCGCGCACCTTGGCATCGGCAACGCAGATGTAGGCAGTTTGCCGCTGAGTAATGGCGGCAGCCAACGCGACGTAGGTCGACTCGACCTCCGCCAGTCGCTCCGCCCAATCGGTCCCGGCGTGTGGCCACGCAATCAGTACCCCGGCCTGCGGTTCCCACTCCGCTGGCAGGCGCCACTCAACCCGAGACATGATCGACGCTGTGGCGTGACACTCAGGACCCGGCGCGGGGGGTGCTGTCGATGACGCTATGGATCACCAGGTTGCGTTCAAAATAGACGATGAACCCGCCATAGCGCCAGCGGTTGAT
>CAJDWV010000125.1_pt1 | contig 12572 bp, 11 predicted proteins | sample 7391731 | NCBI WGS metagenome assembly CAJDWV01 (sample SAMEA7055746, study PRJEB34461) | soil metagenome | biome: terrestrial ecosystem; feature: Peninsula; material: soil | place: Antarctica | collected 2016
GACCGGATCCTACAACGGCGGGCCGGTGCATCCGGACAATCACGCGCGCGCCTTCGTCGCTGGCGATCCGGACAAGATGCTGAACGGCAACGACGGCGGCATCTACTACATCGACAACGCGATGACCGCGACCAGTCAATCCAACGCGAACTGGATCGCACTCAACGACACGCTGCCGACCATCGAGATGTACCACGGCGACATCACCGCCAATTTCGCGACCTCGCCGAATCCGGGTGCGACCGCCGGCTTCCAGGACAATGGCAGCGCAACCGTCGTGTTTGGCGCGAACCCCGGACCATCGGCCTGGAATTCAACCTATGGCGGCGACGGCATCGTGTCGCGTATCGAGCCGGTGCTGGGTCAGCGCTGGTACTACTCGAGCCAGAACGGTGACGTCGTGGTCAGCACGGATGGCCCGAACTACGTCGATGAGCGGCCAATGGCTGCACGCATCTGCTCGCCGGCTCGATGCGTGTGTGGGAAACGACAACCGGCGGCGTCAATGGCAGCGGCTGGGCGGCGAAGACCGGCAACCTGACCAAGAACAACCTGATAATCGGTGGCGACAACCGATCCTTCATCAACAACCTGCACTATGCGGTCAGCGACCCGGGCATCGGCATCGTTGGCACCAATGATGGCAACGTGCAATACCTGTTCGGATTGGGCGTGCCCGGCACGGCGACAGCGGTCAATGTCACCGACGGCAACGCGATCCTGCCGAACCGTCCGATCCTCGATGTCGGCACCGATCCGCTTGATCCGCTGACAGGCTACGCCGCGGTCGGTGGCTTCAGTCAGAACACGCCGGCCACGCCAGGTCACATTTTCCGCGTCACCTGCATGGCGCAATGCGCAAGCTTTGCCTGGGAGGACAAGTCCGGCAACCTGCCCGACATTCCAGCCAACAGTGTGATCGTGAACCCGAACATTCCCAATCAGGTGTTCGCCGGCACCGACTGGGGCCTGTACTACACCGACGATATCAGCGCATCGCCACCAACCTGGCAGCGCTTTGAAGGTCTGCCGCACGTGATGATCTGGAGCATGACGATCGATCGCGGCTTCACCACCCTGGCAGTGTTCACGCGCTCGCGCGGCGCGTGGGCATGGCCGTTGCCGCAGCCGTCCGGCAGCGATCAGGCCGATCTCGCCGTGACGATTTCGGCACCGGCAATGGTCGCCCGCGGAACACCGCTTTCGTACACCGTCAGCGTCACCAACAATGGTCCCGATGCAGCCACCCATGTCTCGGTCGACAGTACGCTGCCGCCGGGGCTGACCTTCGCCGGCAATTCGGGCGACTGCACCGGCGCGTACCCGTGCGTGATCAGCAGTCTGCCAGCCAACGCCACAAAATCCATAACCACACGTGCCTGCGTACCTTCCGGCTACTCAGGCAGCGACCCGATTGCGCTGCACGCGTCTGTGGTTTCGGACACGACCGATGCAACGCCGGCCAACAACGACGCCGATGCGCAGGTCGCACTGGACCTGGACGCACTGTTCATCAACGGATTCGATGCCTGCCCCTGAGTGTCCCGGGCGCAGTACACTGACAACTGGGCGGCCGGGGCGGCCGCGTTACGCGAGGACGAAGTCATGCTCCAGGCACGCCATCTGCTCGACGAAAAGGGTCACGACGTTCATTCGGTCGGTCCGGACGAGGCGGTACTGGCCGCCATCCGCGCGATGGCCGAACGCGGTATCGGCGCGCTGCTGGTCATGCGCGGCGCCGAGCTGGTCGGCGTCATTACCGAACGCGACTACGCCCGCAACGTCATCCTGCGCGGCCGCTCATCGAAGGACACCTCGGTCGCCGACATCATGGACACCGCACTGGCGATCGTGGCGCCGAACGACAGTGTGGACACCTGCATGCGGCTTTGCACCGAGCGGCGCGTGCGGCACCTTCCGGTCATCGAGAACGGCAAGGTCGTCGGCGTGTTGTCCATCGGTGATCTGGTCAAGGCGGTGATCAGCGAACAGAGCGAGCAGATCGAACACCTGCAGCGCTATATCGCCGGTTAGTCCGCTCGTGCTGAGTCAGAGATCGTGCTCCTGGAGCGGGAAAGCCTGAATCACGAAGCACACCGAGTACACGAAGAAAAAGCTACTGGTTATCTCTTCTTCGTGTACTTCGTGTACTTCGTGTACTTCGTGACCAAAGTTCTTTATGCGCGGTCGTTATGTGGGCGAGGGTGCATCCGGCTGGTTTTCCGGGCGCGCGGCGTCGAACGCGGGGAGCGTAAGACACGCGCGGTCGATGCGCTGGATGGTCGGGAACGCGTCCATGTCGAGTTCGAACCGCCGCGCGTTATAGACCTGTGGAACAAGGCAGAGGTCCGCCAGCGTTGGCGCATCGCCGTAGCAAAACGTTCCGGTCGAGGAACTGGAAGTGAGCATCTCTTCGAACGCGGTGAAGCCCTGCTGCATCCAGTGGCGCATCCAGCGATCGCGGGCCAGCTCGTCAGCATCGAACTCGCGCTCCAGATACTTCATGACGCGCAGGTTGTTGAGTGGATGAATGTCGCAGGCGACAAGTTGGGCGAGGGCGCGTACGTGTGCACGCCCCCGTGCCGTGGACGGCAATAGCGGCGCGGTTCCGGGATGTGTTTCGTCGAGATACTCGATGATTGCCAGCGACTGATGCAGCACCCGATCGCCATCGGTCAGCACCGGCACAAGTTCCTGCGGATTGAGCTTGCGATACGCTTCGGCATGCTGTTGTCCGCCATCGCGAACCAGGTGCACCGGCACATGTGCGTGTTCGAGCACCTTGAGGTTGAGCGCAATGCGTACGCGATACGCCGCACTGGAACGCCAGTAACCGTACAAGCTCATCTTGTGCATGGCTGTGTCCTCACGGTGCGTGCAACGACGCGATGTCCTGCTCGATCGCGCCGAACAGGCTCTCGCCATTATCATCGAGTACGTCGATGCGCACGCGATCGCCGAACTTGAGGAATGGCGTGGTGGGTTCACCATCACGCAGTTTTTCCACCGTGCGCTGCTCGGCAAGACACGACGCGCCTTTGGACGTGTCCTCGTTGGCGACCGTACCCGAGCCGACGATGGTGCCGGCGGTCAACGGGCGGGTTTTCGCGGCGTGTGCGATGAGCTGGGCAAAATCAAACTGCATGTCGACTCCGCACTCGGCCTCGCCAAACCACTGGCCATTGATCCAGGTGCGCATGGGCAGGTGCAGCTTGTTGTCGCGCCACGCATCACCGAGTTCATCCGGTGTCGCCAGCACTGGCGACAGTGCCGAGCGTGGCTTGGATTGCAGAAACCCGAAACCCTTGCCGAGTTCACCGGGGATCAGCGCCCGCAGGCTGACATCGTTGACCAGTCCGACCAACTGGATGTGCGTGGCCGCCCGCTCCGCCGAGGCGGCCATCGGCACATCGTCGGTCACCACGATCACCTCAGCTTCCAGATCGATACCGTACTTTTCACTCGCCACAACCACCGGATCGCGCGGGCCGAGGAACCCCGCACTGGTCGCCTGGTACATGAGCGGATCGGTGTAGAAACTCTCGGGTACCGTCGCGCCACGCGCACGGCGCACACGCTCGACATGCGGCAGGTAGGCACTGCCATCGACGAATTCATAGGCACGTGGTAGCGGCGATGCGAACGCGTCCATGTCGACATCGAACGCACCCTTGGCGTCACCCGCATTGAGGGTTTCGGACAGCGCGTTGAGACGAGGCGCGGCATTGGCCCAGTTGTCCAGCGCTGCCTGTAGCGTCTCCGCGATATCGGCTGCCTCGACCGCTCGCCTGAGGTCACGGGACACAACGATCAATGTGCCATCGCGGCCACCTTTCTTGAGCGATCCCAGTTTCATCGTGCAGTTCTCCTTGTTGTGTCGTTGGGCAACGGCACAGCGATCACTCCCCGCCCTTGGGCAGATCCAGCCAGCAGTGCTGGTAGCCGGCCTGCAGCGTCGGTGATTCCATGGCCTGGCGGGTAGCCCGGATGACCGCACCGGTCTCGAACATGAAGGCCATCGTGTCGGTCACATGGTGCGGCTGGCCGGTATCTTCGGCGAGTGCCTTGGCGTAGCTGACCGCGTCCGGTCCGTGCCCGGTCATGCAGTTGTGCAGGCTCGATCCGCCCGGAACGAAGCCACCCGATTCAGTCGCGTCCTTGGCGTCGTACTCGCCGTGTATGAGTCCCATGAATTCACCGGCGATGTTGCGATGGAACCAAGGCGGGCGGAATGTGTGCTCGGCAACCAGCCAGCGCGGCGGGAAGATCGCAAAATCCATGTTTGCGGTGCCCGGCGAAGGGCTGGCCGAGGTCAGCACCGTGAAGATCGACGGGTCAGGATGGTCGTAGCTGATCGAGCCAATGGTGTTGAAGCGGCGCAGATCGTACTTGTACGGCGCATTGTTGCCGTGCCAGGCGACGACATCGAGCGGACTGTGGCCGATACGCGCCGACCACAGCGCTCCCTGGAACTTGGCGAGCAGCTCGAAATCGCCCTCGACGTCCTCGAATGCGGCGACGGGCGTCAGGAAGTCGCGCGCATTGGCGAGACAGTTCGAACCGATCGGGCCAAGCTCGGGCAGCCGCAGCGGCGCGCCGAAGTTTTCGCACACATAGCCGCGCACGCCGGCGCTGTCGGCTCCGGCCTTCGGCAGTTCGACCCGAAAGCGCAGACCGCGCGGAATTACCGCGATTTCCTGCGGCTCGATATCGATGACCCCAAGCTCGGTCGCAATGCGCAGGCTTCCCTGCTGCGGCACGATCAGGAGTTCGCCATCGGCATCACAGAACCAGCGCCCGGACATCGAGCGGTTCGCCGCATACAAATGGATGCCGATTCCCTGCATGGAGGCGACGCTGCCGTTTCCACCGACCGAGAACAGTCCATCGAAGAAATCGGTCGGCTGGTGGGGTAGCGGTAGTGGATCCCAGCGCATAGCGTTTGGATCCGGCGAAATTTCATCGAAACGGTTGTGGAACTTCGCAGGCGCCAAGGCTCGGAATGGCTCATGCACGGCCGCCGGCCGCAAACGGTACAGCCAGCTACGCCGGTTCAGGTGTCGCGGCACGGTAAACGCAGTACCTGAGAACTGCTCGGCATACAGACCCCGCGCCACGTGCTGCGGCGAGTTCTGCCCAACAGGCAACGTATCGGGCAACGCCTCACTTGCGAACTCGTTGCCGAAGCCGGATTGGTAGTTCAGGTTTGACATGATGGAGTGACCGGTCAGACCGGTCAGAAATCAGAATCGGTAGGCTTCGACGCGCGGTGCGATCACGATAGTCAGAGGATCAGTGCTCGAGTTGCTCACGCCGCACTTCGAAGGAATTCCCAGCGCTACTGGATCGGGCGAAACGTCGATCCGGTCTACAGGAATCCGCGCTTCATCTGATCGCGTTCGATGGATTCGAACAGGGCCTGGAAGTTGCCTTCGCCGAAACCCTCGTTGCCCTTGCGCTGGATAATCTCGAAGAAGATCGGGCCGATGCAGTTCTCGGTGAAGATTTGCAGCAGCAGGCGCTTTTTGGTCTCGACATCGGCGTCGATGAGGATCTTGTTGCGGGCGAGACGTGCAACATCCTCGCCATGATCGGGAATGCGCGCATCGATCAGTTCGAAATACGTGTCGGGTGTATCGAGAAAGTTCATTCCAGCCTCGCGCATCGCCTCGACGGTCGTGTAGATGTCGTCGGTGAAGCATGCGATGTGCTGGATACCCTCGCCCTTGTACTCGTCCAGATACTCGTTGATCTGGCTCTTCGGATCGGAGGATTCGTTGAGTGGAATGCGTACCATCCCGTCCGGTGCAGTCATCGCCTTGGAGACAAGCCCGGTCTTGCTGCCCTTGATGTCGAAATAGCGGATCTCGCGGAAATTGAACAACTTCTCGTAATAATCGGACCATTTGGCCATCTGACCGAAATGCAGGTTGTGGGTCAGATGATCGATGAAGGTCAGCCCGAAGCCCTTCGGATTGCGCTCGGCACCGGGCAGCCACTCGTAATCGATATCGAACACGTCACCCTTGTCACCGTAGCGGTCCACGAGATACAGCATGCAATCGCCGATACCCTTGATGACTGGCGCGTCGATCGCGCTCGTCTCGGGCTTGTTGGCGATCTCTTCGGCGCCGTTGGAAAGCGCTGTCTTCAGAACCTCGTCGGCCTGCTGGGTGAAGCGGATCGCGAAACCACATGCACTGGGACCGTGGCTTGCAGCGAAGTCGGAAGCGAACGAATCGGGTTCCTCGTTGACAATGAAGTTGCATTGGCCCTGCCGATAAAGCGTTACCTTGAGCGACTTGTGGCGCGCCACGGCGCTGAAGCCCAGCTTTGGGAACAGGGCATGCAGCAGCGCCGGATCGGGGGCCGCGAATTCGACGAATTCGAAGCCGTCGACACCCATCGGATTTTCGAACGTCGTGACTTGCATTCCAAGATTGGGCTGGGCATTCATGCTGGGTCTCCAGGATTCTTTGGTTTCATCCGCTGAGCGGTAATGATGGCCGGAAACGGCCGCTCGAATTCACGCGATCGTGGACGATCGCAACACTTGCCTTTATAGTTTCAATTGAAACCAATTGCAAGGCGAGCCGCCAGATGAGCAATCATACGCCGCTGGAACTGGAGCAGTTCCTGCCCTACCGACTGTCGCTGCTGTCCAATCGCATGAGCCAGGCGATGGCCGACGAATATCAGCAGCGCTTCGCATTGTCGATGACTGAATGGCGGGTCATGGCGGTGCTCGCTCGCTTCGATGGCGAGGCGGTGTCGGCCCGGGAGGTCACCAGCTATACCGCGATGGACAAGGTCGCCGTCAGCCGCGCGCTATCGCGGCTCGTCGCTGCCGGCCGGGTGGCGCGACACACCGACGCCAACGACAAGCGCCGCGCGGTACTGCAGTTGACCACCAAGGGCTGGAAGATCCACGACAGCGTCGTACCGCTTGCGCGCGCGCATGAATTGGCCCTGCTGAGCCTGCTCAGCGGCGAGGAGCAGCGGGTTCTAGGTCGTGTGCTGGAGAAGCTGACCGCCGGCGCCCGGGTCATGATTGAGGCACCCGCGGCAGCCGGAAAAGCGCGCACACGGGCACGGCGCAAACTTCCGTCCTGAGGATACCCCCCCGCTTGCGGGGGAAGGCAACAGAGTGAACTCGCAGACGCGGAGAGAAACACCGTGACGCGTATCGCGCCCCGACGCTCAGCGGACGCCGTGCATCAGCTTGTTGATCAGTGGCGCAATCAGGAACAGCAATACGCCACCGCCCAGCAGTATCCAGAAGCCGAACGTATAGCCTGACAGAGCAGATTCGACCGTCATGCCTTCCTCGCCACTGACGCTGCTGGCAAAAAGTCCCGCCAGATTGTTGCCGATCGCGGTTGACAGGAACCAGCCGCCCATACCGAGACCGACCAGGCGCACCGGCGCGAGCTTGGTCACCATGGAAAGCCCGATCGGTGACAGGCACAGCTCACCAGCGGTCTGCAGCACGTAGCACAGCACCAGCGTCCACAGCGGAATCAGGCCGTCGCCGCCGACAAGGTGCGAGAGGGCATACATCAGTACCGCGAAACCGAGCGCATTGCCGATCAAACCCATGCCGAACTTGCGCGGAATCGACGGTTCGATACGACGCTTGTCGAGCCACGCCCACAACAATGTGGCGACCGGGGCCAGCACGATGATCGCGACCGGATTGACCGACTGGAACCAGCCGATCGGGAACTCCCAGCCACCCAGGATGTTTCGATCGACAATGTTCTGCGCCAGGAAGTTGAACGAGCTGCCGGCCTGCTCGAAGAACATCCAGAACAGCACGTTGAAGGCAAAAATGATCAGCATTGCAATGACGCGTTGGATCTGCACTTTGCCGGTGCGGATCGCCTCGAGCACGAGCATCACGCCGACGCCGATAAAGAGAAGCGTAAGCAGCCACTGGATGACGACAGCACCCGCGCCTACCATGAGGAAGTAAATCAGCGGAATCGCGAAAACCACTCCAATCGCGACGTATACGACTCGCATGGGATTGGCGATCTCCGGCGCCGGCTTGCCGATGTCCCCAAGTTGCTTGCGTCCGAACCAGAACCACAGAAGACTGATCAACATGCCAATACCGGCTGCGGCAAATACCACGTGATAGTTGTCGCGCTGCGGCGTGCCGAACACCTGCTCGGCGAGCCAACCGGTCAGGATCGGCGCAATCAGCGCGCCGCCATTGATGCCCATGTAGAACAGCGTGAAGCCGCGATCACGTCGCGAGTCGCCGGGCGCATAGAGCTGACCAACCATCGTGGAAATATTCGGCTTGAACAAGCCATTGCCAACGATGATCGTGGCAAGACCGAGCATGAATATCGAGTGATTGGGCACCATGACCAGGAACAGGCCAGCAGCCATGACCGCCGCGCCCAGCAGGATCGAGCGCTGGTAGCCGATGATCTTGTCGGCGACGTAGCCGCCGAATACGGCGGTCGCGTAAACGAGCGCCAAGTACGCGCCATAGGTGCGGCTGGCCGATGCCTGACCGGCTTCGTCGCCACCGAAGAATTGCGCGACGATGTAGAGCGTCAACGCCCAGCGCATTCCGTAGAACGCAAAGCGTTCCCAGAACTCGGACATGAACAGCATCCACAGCGGCTTCGGATGCCCCAGCAACTGCGGAAACTGCGGAGGCGTGTCGTCAGCGGGTGGTCCTTGCATGCCCGGACCTGCGGGCTCGACCGCGTTGGAAATCGTGTCGCTCATTCAGTTTCCCCGTTTGCTGGCAGCGGTTGGACAGCGCGCAGCTTTAACCAACCTGCACGTTGACGTCAAACAAAGTTGTTTTTGCTGCACCCCAACATCGCGGAAGGCGGCTCCTGCCGTTGGCTTAGCCCGATCCAAGTTCGGTGCGAACTTCCAGCAGTTCCGGGAAGAACGTCAGGTCGAGCGCCTTCTTGAGAAATCCGACACCGGATGAACCACCCGTACCGCGTCGGTGGCCGATGATGCGCTCCACCGTCTTCATGTGTCGGAATCGCCACAACTGGAATGATTCCTCGATGTCCACCAGTTGTTCGCAGAAGTGGTATTCCGGCCAGAACTCGTCCGGGTTTTCGTAGACGCGCTTCAGGATCGGCACCAGTTCCGGCGTGCGATGATACGGCTCGGAGAAATCGCGATCGAGTTTTGCAGCAGGCAGTGCGTGGCCGCGCCGCGAAAGAAAACGCAGGAATTCATCGTACAGACTCGGCGCGCGCAACACACGTTCGAGCTCGGCATGCGCGGCTGGATCGTGCGCAAATACATTGAGCATGCCAGCGTTCTTGTTGCCGAGCATGAACTCGACAATGCGGTACTGCAGCGATTGAAAGCCGGACGAAGTGCCAAGCACGTCGCGGAACTCGAGATACTCGGCCGGAGTCAGGGTTTCCAGCACACCCCATTGCTCGAACAATTGGCGCTGTACCTGCTTGACGCGAGCGAGCACCTTGAGCGCGCTGTTGAGATTGTCCGCACGCACGAACTCGATCGCCGCGCGCAGTTCGTGGATCACCAGCTTCAGCCACAGCTCGGCGACCTGATGCTGGATGATGAACAGCATCTCGTCGTGGTGCGGCGGATCGCTCAGGCTTTCCTGCGCCGAGAGCAGCTTGTCCAGATGCAGGTAACCGCCATAGGTCTTGCGGTCACGCAAGTCGACTTCGATGCCTTGTTCGATTTCGCGAAGATTGCGGGGTTCGGTCATGGTCATTCACAGGTTGCAAGTAGTGCGTGCAGTCTAAACCGGCTGTGCGTGCAATTCCGGGATCACGCCGTTTGTGACACGAGCCGATCGCAGCGCAGCGCCTTGCCGGTTACACTATGGAACTGTGCATCGCTTGTCCGAATCGGAGGTTACCGTGTCCGTCGCTGCCACATTCGAAATTGAATATCTGCAATACCTGGATGCCGACGGCAAGCTGGTGCGGGATGATCTGCCCGCGTTCGCGCGCGACACCAAGCAACTGGTTGAGCTGTTCAAGGAAATGCTGTTCGTGCGCGTGTTCGACACCAAGTCCGTTGCACTGCAGCGCACCGGCAAATTGGGCACCTATGCATCGTGCCTCGGCCACGAGGCCGCGCATATCGCCATCGGCAGCGCCATGAGTGAGGACGACGTATTCGCTCCGATGTACCGCGAATATGGCGCGCAGTTCCATCGTGGCGTCAAACCGCGCGAAGTGCTGATGTACTGGGGCGGCGATGAGCGCGGCAGCGACTTTTCCGGTCCCGCGCATGATTTCGCGTGGGCGGTGCCGATTGCGACCCAGTGCCTGCACGCCGCCGGCGCGGCGCTTGCGTTCAAGATCCGCAAGGAACCGCGCGTGGCCGTTTCGGTGGTCGGCGACGGCGGCTCGTCAAAGGGTGATTTCTATGGCGCCATCAATATCGCCGGCGCGATGCAGTTGCCCTTGGTGTCGGTGATCGTCAATAACCAGTGGGCGATCTCGGTGCCGCGCTCGGCGCAGACCGGCGCGAAAACGCTCGCCCAAAAGGGCATTGCCGCAGGCATCGAATGCCTGCAGGTCGACGGCAACGACCTCATTGCCATGAGAACCGCAATGGATTATGCGCTCAAGCGCGCGCGCCATGGCCACGGCGCGATGTTGATCGAAGCGGTTACCTATCGTCTTTCCGATCACACCACCGCCGATGATGCGCGCCGTTACCGCGGGGAGGAAGAGGTCAAGGCAGCGTGGAAACGCGAACCGTTCATACGTCTGCGCAATTACCTCAAATCCCTTAACGCGTGGACCGATCAGGAAGAAGAAGCCTGGAAGATCGAGTGCGGCGAAAAAGTCGATATCGAGGTCAATGCCTACCTCAGCAGCAAGCCGCAGCCGATCGAGTCGATGTTCGACTACACCTTCGCCGAGCTGCCAGCCGATCTGGCCGCACAGCGCGATGCTGCAATCGCCGCCAACAAATCCTGATTTCGATCATCCTGATTCCCATCGGCGCCCGATGCGCGCCGACAAAACGTACAGAGAGATTCACGCATGGCACAAATCACATTGATCGAAGCGGTGACGATGGCGATGGCGCACGAGATGTCCGTCGATCCGTCAGTCGTGGTCCTCGGCGAGGATGTCGGCGTCAACGGTGGCGTGTTCCGCGCGACGGCCGGGCTGCAGGAGAAATTCGGCCCGGAACGAGTGATCGACACGCCGCTCTGCGAAGCAACCATTTCCGGCGTCACCGTCGGGCTCGCTGCGCAGGGCATGAAACCGATTGCGGAGGCGCAATTTGAAGGGTTCATCTATCCAATGATGGAACACATCTGCTGCCACGCCGCGCGCCTGCGCAACCGAACCCGCGGACGCATGAGTTGTCCGGCGGTATGGCGCGCCCCTTGGGGCGGCGGTATCCGCGCGCCTGAACACCACTCTGAAGCCAACGAGCACCTGTTCACCAACGTTCCCGGCCTGCGCGTGGTGCTGCCTTCCTCACCCGGCCGCGCCTACGGTCTGCTGCTCGCCGCGATCCGCGATCCCGATCCGGTCATTTTTTTCGAACCCAAGCGCATCTATCGCCAGTACAAGGAAGAAGTCGCCGACGACGGCGAGGCGTTGCCGCTGGATGTGTGCTTCGTATTGCGAGATGGCGACGATGTGACGCTGGTCACCTGGGGCGCGCAGGTCAAGGAAACCCTGGAAGCAGCCGATGCTCTGGCCGAAGACGGCATCAGCGCCGAGGTCATTGACCTGGCAACGCTCACGCCGCTCGATTTCGACACGATCGCCGAATCGGTGACGAAGACCGGTCGCTGTGTGATCGTGCATGAGGCGCCGAAGACCGCCGGTTTCGGCGCAGAGATCGCCGCGCGAGTCGCCGAGGAATGCCTCTACGATCTGCTTGCGCCGGTCGAACGCGTGACCGGCCCGGACACCCATATCCCGCTGTTCCGCCTGGAAATGAAGTACCTGCCCAGCGTAGACAAGATTGTCGCCGCAGCCAAACGCACGTTGGCGGTGAGTTGATGTAAAGCGACGGGAATCGAGAACAGGGGAGTGGGGAATGGTTGAAAAGCATCCAAAGTCTGCCCCGTAACCCGACTCCGTAGTCCCAACTGCCAGTTCCCGCCCCCCCATTTCTCATTCCTGATTCCCGGACTCTCCCATGGCTGACAAGAAAACCTTCCATCTCCCCGACCTCGGCGAAGGTCTGCCGGATGCGACGATCGTCGAATGGCTGATTGCCGAAGGCGGCACGGTGCGCTTGGACGATCCGATGGTTTCCATGGAAACCGCCAAGGCGGTCGTTGAAGTGCCATCGCCGTTCTCGGGCAGAATCACCAAAGTGCACGGCCAGGCCGGCGATGTGATCGCGACCGGTGCCGCACTTGCCGAGTTTGAACTCGATGCGAGTGCACCCCAGCGCGCGGAAGCCGAATCGACCGGCCATCACCACGGACCGCCGAAAGCCGCCGCCAGCAAGGGCGCAGGCAAACCGACACCGGATCCGGACGATGGCGATACGGTGATCGCGTCCGATGATGGCGGTGAGCTGGTCGAGAACGACAACCAGGGCCGCGCCGACACCGGCAC
>CAJDWV010000076.1_pt1 | contig 12358 bp, 12 predicted proteins | sample 7391731 | NCBI WGS metagenome assembly CAJDWV01 (sample SAMEA7055746, study PRJEB34461) | soil metagenome | biome: terrestrial ecosystem; feature: Peninsula; material: soil | place: Antarctica | collected 2016
ACCTGATGCAGGCCAGCCGCGACGCTCCGGCAACCTGGATATCGCGAGCTTCCCGATCGACCAGTTACGCGGCTCACGACGAATTCGACGTTAGGGCAACACTGATCAAGTGGCGTAATCGTCACGACATCGTTCTGCGTGAACACAGGTATCGCTTGACCGATTCGTCTTTGTTGAAAAAAGTGGCATTCAGAAGGCTCGCCAGCCGCACCGCGCGACTCGTCAAGGCAACCAGCCTTCACTTTGCCAAGCCGCACGGCTGGCAACCATTCTGAATGCCATGACGGTTGTGCCACTTGATCAGTGTTGCCCAAACGTGATCATGTGATGAACGGCGACTTCTGGCTCCACTTTCGAACCAGCCGAGCCGCTACCATGCGTGCACCTCATGAACTGGATTCCTTCGATGTCGCGCGCTCCGCTATTTGTCCTGCTGCTGTCGACGTTCGCGGTGCCGCCCACATTTGTCCATGCCGTTGAACCGGGGGCCGGCCCCAGCGCGTGCGCGACGATCGACGAAGCCTCCGACCGCCTGGCCTGCTATGACCGCGCGGTAGGCCGGGAGACGACAGCACAGAGGAGAATTTCGGCGACCCGGCCGGCCGATATGTTCTCGAACGAAACACTCGGTGACGTCAATCGATGCGACAAGGGGGCACCCAGTTCGCTGCTCGATTCGCGCTGGGAACTTGATGCCGACTCAGCCGAGGATCCAAAACCGAGCGCGTTCTGCATCCGGGCATTCCGGCCGATCTACCTGATGCCGTTTTTCTATACGACACGTGCCAACCAGACGCCGAGCTCACCGGTGCCCGACAACACCGTGGTCACTCCCGAGGGCATCGATCGCGCCGAGCTGAAATACCAGATCAGCCTGAAGACCAAACTGGCCAACGATATCTTTGGCAACAATGGTGACCTGTGGTTGGGCTACACGCAGGTTTCGCACTGGCAGATCTTCAATGAAGACCGCTCGCGTCCATTTCGCGAAACCAACTACGAGCCGGAGGCCAACCTCGTCTTCCGTACCAATTTCAACGTCCTCGGCTGGAAGGCGCGCATGCTCGATTTCGGTCTCGTGCATCAGTCCAACGGCCGCAGTGATCCGCTGTCGCGCAGCTGGAACCGGGCCACCGCCTCGCTCGGACTTGAGCGTGGCAACTGGACGGTCATAGCGCGCCCGTGGTGGCGTATGTTCGAAATCGGTGAGGACAACAATCCCGACATCAGCGACTACATGGGTCGCGGCGATTTGCAGATCGTGAAGGTCTCGGGTGACGCACAATATGCGCTGTTGCTGCGCCACTCGCTGCGCGGCGGTGATCGCAGCCACGGCGCGGTGCAGTTCGACTGGGCCTTCCCGATCGCACCCCCGTTGCGCGGTCACGTGCAGATCTTCAACGGTTACGGCGAAAGCATGATCGACTACAACCACCGCGCCTGGTATGCCGGCATCGGTGTGTCGCTGATCGAGTGGTATTGAGACCCCGCTTGGCAATGGTCAGGCTGATTGACGACTAGCGATGCAGTGGCGAAATCCAGTCGGCGTTCTGGTCGCGCACGATATGTCCGGCAAGCTCGATTCCGAGCAACGAGATCTTCAGCGGAGGCTGCGCATCGAGCACGTTCAACCATGGCCGAGGCGAATTACGAAACTCAAGCAGCCGCGCCTGCCAGCGCTGGCCGAATCGACCCAGCGCGCGACGCAGGAAATTCGTGTGGGTTGGCACCTCGTTCTGCTCTGCTCCGGCGCAGGCCATGCGCAGACCCGGAATCATCTCGTCCCAGGAAAGTACATTGGAATCGGGCAACAGATATAACCGCGCATCGACCTCTCCGCTGGCCGAATGGAAGCTGATCCATTCGCGTGGTCCGTGTGCGGTGATCACATGGTGGGCAGCGAGCTTGCGCGAGTTGCACAAAGTGACCAGAGCTGGGTGATCGAGCAGAATCGGCCCGGATCTCGCATCCGGGCAGATGCGCGCCTGCCCGTTGGCGGTACGGCGGTCGAGCCAGAGGACCGGACCGAGGCGGGGTAGCCATTCGGCGAAATCACAGAGTTCCGGCACCGGCGCGGATGGATTTCGCGAGGGTCGTGAGGCATGCGCAAACTGACCGCGATTGGATTCGTCATCGAGTAGATCCAGAACGTCGGTCGAATCGTTATAGCGGGTTCCATCGCTCATCATCGGTACTCGTGGTCAGGTCATGCGATTTTGTCGCCATACGTGCTTGGCTCATCGTCACCGAAGCGCGATAAGTGGCGGTGACGCGGGCTGGCCGGCGGGAGGGCAGTGGAGCGCGAGGCGGCCGCCGGCTGGCTGCTGCGCTGGAATGTTGCTGGATTGAGCCAATCGCTACTCCGCGGCGATCGCTGCGCTCATCAAGACGCGTGCGCCTACTTGGTCAGGATCAGCTTGTCGTTGCGGGTTACGCGCAAACGGTATTCCTCGCCGGCATGGCTGACATGTCGGCGGACGAATGCGGATCGGGGCTCAACATGGCGGACTCCTTGGGGCGATAATCATCTAGATGATAACGATTCGCATTTACATGTCAATGGGCAAAACAGAAACCCGCGACAAGCCCTTCTCTACAGCGCGTCGTTGTCTAGCTCGCCGGTGCGGATGCGCATGACCTGGTCAAGCTGCCAGACGAAGATCTTGCCATCACCGATCTTGCCGGAGTTGGCGCTCTCGCGCAGGGTCTCGATAACCCGTTCGAGCTGTTCCTCGGCGACCGCGATCTCGATCTTGATCTTGGGCAGGAAATCGACGACGTACTCGGCACCACGGTAGAGCTCGGTATGTCCTTTCTGTCGGCCAAAGCCCTTGACCTCGCTGACGGTGATGCCCTGCACGCCGATTTCCGCCAGCGCCTCGCGCACGTCGTCGAGCTTGAATGGCTTGATGATCGCCATGACCATTTTCATCGGAGTTTCCCTCGCATTCGCAGCAGGCATGACTATAACCGCAATCCCCGGCCACGCTCCGTGTAGGAAATCTCCTACAAGAAAATCAGAAAACGCCCACTGTGGTTAGCCTCGCCGTTGCCTAGACTCTGTATCCAAGGGATGGCACGACGGCAATAACGCTGACGCAGGCGCTGGGACGCGAGCAGGGATGCAGGCAAGGATGCACGCAGGGATTTGCAGCCGGCTGCGTTGACGTTCGCGTCGACGTAGCCGGCACTTCCGGCACTGCAATGCTGGCGACGAGTGGACGCAATCTCTTCGCCATCGCAGCCGGGTACCATGGCCCATTCCGTTTGTTTCGAGGTCCATCATGATCAGCGCAACCACCATCGACGAACTCAGCCAACGTCTTGCCGCGATTGTCCCGTCCGGGATCAAGGATGCGCGTGAGGATCTCGGCAAGAACTTCCGCGCAATCCTGCAATCGGGGCTCGGCAAGCTCGATCTGGTCACCCGCGAAGAATTCGATGTGCAGCGCTGCGTACTGCTGCGAACACGCGAGAAGATCGAGCAGCTTGAGCGTCAGCTCGCTGCACTCGAGACTTCACTCTCAGCGCAACCGCGACACTGATCGCGGCGGCCGTCCGGTCAGCGGCCCGAACCCCAGCCCGGACTATTCATGAAAAACACGTGTCCTCGCTTGTCCCTTGAATCCACGCTGATTTTCGCTCATTTGGTGATAGCGCCCGCTATCGCCTCAATCGCGAAAATCAGTGTGAATCCAATGTCCTGCGCGATCATCACGCGCATTCATGAATAGTCCGGGCTAGACCCGACCCGACGATGGCCCGCCAATCATGAGTCTCGCCGTCGTCTTCAGCCGCGCCCAGGAAGGCGTAAGTGCACCGCTGGTGACCTGCGAAGTGCATCTCTCCGGCGGTTTGCCGGCAACCTCGATTGTCGGCTTGCCTGAAACCGCCGTGCGCGAAGCGCGCGATCGCGTGCGCGCGGCGATCCTCAACTGCCAGTTCGACTATCCACAACGCAAGATCACCGTCGGTCTCGCGCCGGCCGATCTGCCCAAGGATGGCGGACGCTTCGACCTGCCGATTGCGATCGGTATCCTTGCCGCCAACGGTGCAATTCCACGCGATCGCCTCGACAAATTCGAGTTTCTAGGCGAGCTTGCCCTGTCTGGTGAGCTGCGCGCCGTGCATGGCGTGCTCCCGGCAGTGCTGCGCGCCGCACGCACCGGACGCAGCGTCATCGTTCCGCGCCAGAACGCCGCCGAGGCGGCCCTGGCAAGCGCGGCCGATGTGCGCAGCGCCAGCAGCCTGCTTGAGGTCTGTGCCCACCTTTGCGGTCGGGCCGAGTTGCAAAAGGTCGAACGTGGCCCGCCTGCACCCATCAACCCTCACGCTCCCGATCTCAGCGAGGTGCGTGGTCAGCAACACGCACGCCGTGCGCTCGAGATTGCGGCGGCGGGCGCCCACAACCTCTTGCTTGTTGGCCCACCCGGCACCGGCAAGACCATGCTCGCCAGTCGCTTGCCCGGCATCCTGCCGCCGCTGGCCGAGCACGAGGCGCTTGAGCTTGCAGCGGTACGCTCAGTCGCCGGCTGCACCAACGAACTCGATGACTGGATGCGTCGCGGCTTCCGTGCGCCGCACCACACCGCCTCGGCAGTTGCCCTGGTTGGCGGCGGCTCGGTGCCACGGCCGGGTGAAGTTTCGCTGGCCCATCACGGAGTTTTGTTTCTCGACGAACTACCCGAATTTGATCGCCGTGTCCTCGAGGTGCTGCGCGAGCCCATCGAATCGGGCCACATCACGATCTCGCGCGCGGCACGCCAGGCTGACTTTCCGGCCCGGTTCCAGCTCGTCGCCGCGATGAACCCTTGCCCTTGTGGACACGCCGGCGATCCCGGGGGGCGCTGTCGCTGCACGCCCGATCAGATCACTCGCTACCGCTCACGGATTTCCGGACCCTTGCTTGATCGCATCGATCTCAAGCTCGAAGTGCCCCGGGTCAATCATGCCGAGCTGCGTGCCAGTCACGCCGGCGAGTCCTCGGCCACGGTGCGCGAACGCGTCACCGCAGCACGCGATCGACAACTGGCGCGATCGGGCAAGCCGAATGCCTGGCTCAGCAATCGCGAAACCGAACGTGATTGCGCGCTTGGCGAACGCGAGCATATGCTGCTTGACCACGCAGTCGAGCGACTCGGCTTGTCCGCGCGTGCCTATCACCGCATTCTGCGTGTAGCGCGCACGATCGCCGACTTGGCCGCCAGCCGCGACATTGAGGCCGTGCATCTGTCCGAAGCAATCCAGTACCGACGCTTCGATCTGGACTGAACCAGGTTGCCGGGCACGCCCCGATTTCATACGCGCGCCTCGGCATCGAGCAGCGCCAAGCCCGGGTTTTTTGTGGGCACTTGTATCTGCATGTCGACCTCGTTTTCTCCGGCTCGGTCCGCACCCTCATCCGTTATGCCGGTTTCAATCTGCGGTGGCATGCGCGGACTCATCGAATCGGTCCTCGTGCTCGAAGGACAGTCGATCGACGCGGTGCTTGCCGTGGTCGTCGAGGTTTCCGGCTCGGCCGCGAGAAAGCAGAGGCGATGTCGTTGTTCACCGAAACCGGCACGTCGCCGGCGCACTAGGTGGTGGCACGCTGGAGCAGTATCTGCCTGACGCGGCAGGCAAGGTTCTCGCCGCCAACACCGCCCTTGTGCTCCGGGTCGATGCTGCGCAAGACAGTAGCCATACCGCGATGGAAGCCGACCATGTTGGTCGATACCTGTATACCTGTTGCTACCGCTGCTGAGCGTGACTTCGCCGTTGAGCGAGGCGCTGACCAGGCCTGCATTGGTAATGTTTGGTTGCGCCTGCGCTTTGAACTGGATGACGACCGTGAACGAGAGATCTCGCTGGGCGCGGGTGAGGTACGGATTGGCAAGGAGATGTTTGCTTTCGACAATCACGGTGCTCCCAGCGATTGCGCCCGGAATTTCTTTCGTCATGTCAGTTTGAGTTTCGCGCCACCGCTACGCATCGCCCTGCTCGGCTGTATTCACTGCCGAAACCCCGAAGACCATGCCCACCCAAATTTACATGGGGTTCTCAACCCGGCTTCGGCCAGATGCTGCCGAGTGGATCGAACTCGACTTCATCGACCAGTTCGCCACGCCAGTCGAAGCCGCTAACCGTGAGCACGCCTTCGAGCATCGGGTCGAGGCCGAAGATCTCTTCGATGTCGCGCTCGTTGACTGCTGCCGTGATGAAGGCAGCCAGTCCGCGTTCGGTTGCGGCCAGATAGAGCATCTGAGAAAGATGCCCGGCATCGAGAATTACCGCACGAAACGCCCTGGCATGATTACGATATTTCCAGAATGTGCGCCGAAAGCGGCTGGCGGAAGGAAGTTTTTCTGAATCTTCTTTACGCGCCCTGCAAACGCCGGGGTGCGTGAGCCCTCTGGCCATGCGTCGAGGAATTGTTCGAGCATCAATCGTGCTCCCGCGTCGTCATTCTTGCCGAGTGCAAGTTCGGCGCCGCGCAACAGCGACACGTTTGACAAGGCCACATTCAAAGGCGAAAGAAGTTCATTGGCTCCGACCTCGGCGTAAGCGCGCCCACGATGCTCGGCCATCCAGCGCGATTGCTTCAGTGCATCGGAATCACGTTTGCCGTCCTGCGCATAGGCATCCTGCAGGGCGGCATGCGTGATATAGAGTTCGCTCCCATCAAGCAGCTTCTCCAACTGCGTGATCGCTTGCCGTGTTTGTCCCGACTTTATAGCTATTTCAGCTTCTGCCACATTACGTAGTTTATAAGCCATCGTATGTGCGGAGTAGGCTTCCCCTTCCACCGATGCCAGTGCCTTGTTCGCCAGGGTGAGCTCTCCTGAGCGTGCAGCGAGATAGGCGAGCAGTGACTGCCGCGAGTCCAGAACCATGCGTTGGTCCGGCGCGGCCTTGGCGCGCAAGTTTTTTGTTTCGTCAATGGCCGAAGCAATGGCTGCTGTCACTGAAATCGTGTCGCTGGGCTCGATCACCGAGCGGATGCTGATTCCAATGACTTCGAAATGACTCCGGTAGTCGTTGCCATCCGGTATTTGGTCGCGGGCGCTGGCCAATATAGCCAAGGCATCCGCGAATTGACCTCGATCAAGCGGGAAAGTAACCTCCAGCAGCGTTCTCGTACTGCTGGCTACGGGGTTGTCCGTTATCGGAACCGCCGGCATCCGGGCGAGAGCCTTCTCCGCATTATCGTATCTGCGCTGAGCCGCTTCGGTGGCGGCAAGATAATGTGTGAACTTGAGGCCGTCCGCCTCGGCTTCCTTCAATGTCTTTTCCGCATCCTTGTAGCGCTCATTGCCGAGGTACAGGACGCCAAGCAGCTGTCGGGCGGCAATCGGAGTTGGGTTCTTGGACGAAGATGCGGAGAGCGCGAGCGAAATCGTGTCGACGTCAAAGCGATTTGCTTGCTGCCATGACAAATAGGCGAATCCACCCGTGGCGGCGAAGTAGTCGGGATAGGTGTCCGTCATCACCTGCCATTTGCTAAACGCGTCAGGTGATTGATCCAGTGTTGCCTGGAAACTCTCTGCATAGAGGGTGTCGCGCTCCGAGAGCCTGTCCCGATTGCCAAGCGCTCGAGTGAAGGCGTCGCGAGCTTCGGCGATATGACCGGTGCTGTAGTGAATGGTGCCCACACGCATGTAGGCGGAAGCGAATTCTGGATCCATCTTCAGCGCCTGCTCGAGCAAGGCCAAGCCTTGCGCAAACTCGCCTCGCGATGCCTTTTGAATACCCAGCGAATAAGCCTTCAGTGCATCAAGGTTCTTCGTCGCAACGCCTGCCAATGGTTTTGATTCGTTCGTCACAGTCGCCAACGCTTCGCCAAGGCGCACGCGCAGGCGTTCGTTGATCTTATCGAGCGAGGGCAGGATCGATTCCTTGCCGATGCCGTCGGCGGTTTCCGAGTAAACCGTGGTCTGGGTTTGCGGATCGATCACTTCGGCGGTGATGCGCACACGGCCACCAATCTCCGCGATCGTGGGCAGAATCAGCACCCTCGCGCCATCACGGATTGCCACTTCCGAGCCAATCTTGCGATCGACCTCGGTCGTGTCCGGATTGCGCTGCATGCGCGTGATCGTGTCGCGCACTTTCAGATCCGGCAGTACGTTGACGTAGCGTGATTGTTCGAGTCCGATGCGCAGCGCGCTTTCGAGCGCATCATCGAATAGCTTCTCGCCAGTCAGGTTGTGCAGACTGCCGACCACAACCCAGTCGCGGCTGGCAAAGGCAATGGCTGGATCCGGACGCAGAAACATGAACAGCGGCACCGCCACCAAAGCCATAACGACCAAGGCCTCGATCACAACCGTCGTGGGCCGACGCCAGAACGGCACTTCACGATGCGCCTTGCTCGACCACGGCGGCGCCTTCAGCGGGGCGAGGCCTTCCTCGCCGACCTCAAACACCGCCACCGGATCGGGTACGCCGCGGAAACGGTAGCGGCCATGCGTGCGCCAGCGCGCCGTTGGCAGATACTCGCCAAGCTCACCCTGGGCACGATGGGCCAACGAATAGGCAATGTTCGACAACAGGATCTGCCCGGGCAGGGCCAGGTTCATCAGCCGCGAGGTGACGGGTTTGACCAGGCCTTCGACCTCGACCGGCTTGGCGCCCTTGGCAATGTCTTCGGCGCTGTTGTCCCAGACCACGACATCGCCGACATGGATACCGACCCGTGCGGACAGGTTTGCATCCTCGGCCGCATTGAGTTGTTTGAGACCACGTTGGTAATCGAGGGCAAACGCGACTGCCTGAATCGGGCGGTTGAACATCATCATGAAGCCGTCGGTCTTGTCGATCTCCTGGCCGCCATGACGATCAGCCAGGGTGCGCGCCAGCCGGTCATGTTTGCGGATCAGTTCAGCCCCGGCCAGATCACCCATGCGCTCGACCAGACCGGTCGAATCAACCAGATCGCAGAGCAGCAAGGTCCGCAACAAGGAACTGGTGGCGCTTGCTGCACAAGAATCTGGTGCGGTTGAGGTGTTCAAGAGATCGACCGGCCCACGAATGAACGCATATCCACCCATTTTGCGCTGCGCGTCCCACATCTGCCACTTTGGCCCTCGCGGTTCAACGTCGGCAACGAGGCATGCGGTCACGAGCGTTCCCTGATTGCACGCAGCGGACAACCGAGTGTTCACCCGCAAGTGCACATATTCCAGCACTTGCGGCTCCAGGCATTGTTTACCACTGGAGATCAAGCCGTTCAGCGGGATGGACTTGTTGCGCCACCGACTCACCTCCATGTTGATGCGAACCCGGATCAGGAGTCCAAAATGGCTAGTCCATCAACCGATCTCTCACGTTCCGTCAGTCGCATCGTTGCAGGCAAGGTGGTCAGCGATGGCGCCGGCGTGAAGCTCAATCGCATCATTGGCCAGCGTGACTTCGATATGCTTGATCCGTTCTTGTTGCTTGATGAATTCCATTCCGATCAGGCCGGCGACTACCTGGCCGGATTTCCGAATCATCCACATCGCGGCTTTGAGACCGTGACCTACATGCTGGCCGGGCGCATGCGTCATGCCGACAACCAGGGCAACAGCGGTTTGCTGACCCCCGGCAGCGTGCAGTGGATGACCGCCGGCCGCGGCATCGTGCATTCGGAAATGCCTGAACAGGAAGACGGCTTGATGTGGGGTTTCCAGCTCTGGGTCAACCTGCCGGCCAGTGACAAGATGACGGCGCCGCGCTATCAGGACATTGCGGCGGAAAGGATTCCGACCATCGAGCCGGCAGCAGGCATCTCGCTACGGGTAATTGCCGGGCGCTTTGGCAATGTGATCGGGCCGGTCAATGGCATTGCCACCGAGCCGGTCTATCTGGATCTTTCGTTGGATTCCGGAACGTCAATCGACGTGCCGTTGGTACAAGGCCACAACGCGTTCGCCTATGTCTACGATGGCTCGGCCAGTATCGGTATCGATGCGGATGCGAAGTCGGTCGCCCGCGGTGAACTCGCGGTGCTGGTGAATGGTGATCATGTCCACATCGCATCCGGTGATTCCACGACCCGATTGATCATTGTCGCCGGCAAACCACTGCGCGAACCGGTCGCCAAACACGGCCCGTTCGTGATGAACACCCCGCAGCAGATCATCGAAGCAATCCAGGATTTCCAATCCGGCAAGTTTTGATCAGCGGTGCATGGGGCTTGGCTGCTCCAACCGTTTCGCGAAGCGCAATTCTCAGTACTCACGATGCACGGCTTTTCGTAGGAAGCGGCTTCAGCCGCGATGCTTTTGTCGCAACGTGCCGAAAGGCATCGGGCCTGAAGGCCTCTCCTACAGAAACCGCGACTACATCGGGCCTGCAGGCCTCTCCGACAAAAGCAAAACGGCTGGTTTGCGGAAGCCTTCAATCCTTCATGCGGCGGAAGGCGAACCAGGGCAGGCAGCGAATGATCAGGGCGATGATTCCCCACCAGTGCGGTTCGTAGCGCGCAAATGATCCACGCTGCAAATGCGCGACGACTTTGCGTGCGACGTGCTCGGGTTCGGCAATCGGCAACGGCAGTTTCATGCCGAAGGTGAGATTGCTGCGCAGGAATCCAAGCCGATAGAACTGTACACGCAACGCCGACGGGTGATGGCGATGACGCAGACTCTCAAAGAAAGTCTCGAGGCCACGCTTGGCCGCGGCATAAACGATGTTGCGACTGCGTCCGCGCGCGCCGGCGATGCTGCCGAATCCGACAATGCTTCCTTTTGATTCGAGCAGGGCCGGCAGCAACGCGTGGGTGATCGCGATCGGCGCGTGCAGGTTGATCGCCAGCAACTGGCCGATCGCTGCCGCACCGAGTGTTCCGTCATCGTCGCTGCGCGACATGCCGACCGTCAGTAGCAGGGCCGAAGGCGGCGGCAGATCGACCAAAGTCGCGACGATGCGTGCGCCGGGATCGGCGGTACCGGCCAGATCCATCGCCAGTGTGCCGACCTCGACCTTGAAGCGCAGGCGCAGATCGCCGGCCAGCGCATCGAGATCGCGCGCATCGGAGGCGATCAGCAGCAACGGCTTTCCGTTGCGTGCGAGTTCAAGCGCCAGCGCGCGTCCCAAACCACTCGATGCACCGACAATGATCGCGGTCACAGGCCCAGCCTCCGGGTCAGCATCGAGCCTTGCAGGTGCTGCGGATCGAAGACGCGCAGGCGCTCGCGGCAGGCCGTGAAATCGGGGATGCCGCGTTGCGCTGCATCGACTTGCAGGCTCGAATCCTTGATCAGATTCGGACGGCCGCCGTGCAGCAGAGCCAGCTCGGTCAGCGATGCGATGAAGGCCGCCTGCGCGCGAGCTTTTGGTTGCGGAAACTGGATGGCCAGGGCAATGCCCTTGCCGTCGAAGCTGAAGCCCTGCGCCTTGCCATCGAACAACTTGCTCGCGATCAGACTGATGCGCGGTCGCTGCCGCGCGACCTCGCCTTCGAGGGTGCCGACAAACTCGGCATATCCCGCATGCGGCAGCAGCCATTGCGCCTCGACAAAGCCCTCGGCACCGAAGCCGGCGTAGTAGGCGCGTGCATCATTGAGCGGAAACATCGCCGATTCGATCGCGACATGAGCCTGGCTGGGCCCGTAGCGGTGTCTGATCAGCCGATTCATCGCGGCGATCCCGCTGCGGTTCCAGACGCACATCGGCCACGGTTTGATCGTTGCCGGCAGATCAGCGGCGAGGCGTGGCGGACGCGCGATCGGTTCCTTCGATTCGAGACCGAAGCGAATTACGCCGTGGCCGAAGCGGCCCACTCGACCATCGTGCCAGCCGTACAACAACGGTGCGCCAGCGTGCGCAAGCAGGACTTCGCGGGCCTCGCAAAGCCCGCCCACCGCGACGCTGCGCAGCGAATAAGCGGCGGGCGCTTGAACCAGGCGCAGGGTCGCCTTGCCGATCAAACCGGGGATGCCGAAACCGGCAAAGCAGGCGGCGAAGCGCTCGGCGTTGTGGTCGCGGTCGAGCTGCAGCCAGCCGCTGGTCGGATCGAACAATTCGATCGCCTCGACGTGGGCACGAAAAGTGCCATCGCGGGCCGGATTCTTGCCGTGCACATCGGCAGCGATGCAGCCGCCTACGCTTGCCCCAGGATGACCGGGTGCGACGGGCAGCAACCAGCCATGCCCAAGCGCAAAGCGCACCACATCGCCGATTCGCGCACCCGCCTCGACCGTCAGCAAGCCGCGTTCGGCATCGAACTCGAGCAGGCGGTCGAACGCGGAGAGATCCTGCACCACACAATCGTCAGCAAAGCTCGCGCCGAGGTAGGAAACCCCGCTGCCACGGGTGATGCGCTGGACATCGGCCGGCAGGGCTTCGATCAGTCGATAGCGATCAGGTTTCTGCACATGACAGTGCGCTGTATCGC
>CAJDWV010000054.1_pt1 | contig 12143 bp, 8 predicted proteins | sample 7391731 | NCBI WGS metagenome assembly CAJDWV01 (sample SAMEA7055746, study PRJEB34461) | soil metagenome | biome: terrestrial ecosystem; feature: Peninsula; material: soil | place: Antarctica | collected 2016
TTCGGATTTCAGCAGGGCTTCGCGCGCCCCGTCGTTGACGTACATGCCAAGGCCCCTCCGTTTTTCCACCAGGTTTTCATCCACCAGCTCCTGATAAGCCTTGGAGACGGTGATCGGGTTGATCTGGAAGTCCGCTGCCACCTGTCGTACTGACGGCAGCGCATCTCCCTCTGTGAGGACGCCATCGAGGATCATCGCCACCACGCGTTCGCGGAGCTGGCGGTAGATCGGCGTCGAATCGTTCCAGGCGATATTCATGCCTTATTCCTTGCTGATACGGGGCAGAACCTTGCCGAAGGAATAGTAGGGCATGCCAAGGCGTGCGCGCGGAGCTTCGATCTTGCCGACGTTTGCACCATCGGAATTCGCGACCATCCAGGGTTCCAGTTTTGCGTTCGGCCGCATGGCTGCCGCCCGTTCGGCACCGTCGGCGCGTACCACGACGCGAGGCAGAACCGGAATTGGTGCCTTAGCGGTAACGTACACGACGGGAAGCATCGGAATGTCACTGTCGATCGCGGAATCGGCGCCTGAGGAGATCACAGGGACGGTAGCGGAGGATGCCGTTGTACCGGATGCAGCAATATCGTGAGTCGAGAATCCCCACACGCCTAGGGCGATGGTGCAAAAGCCTGCGACCAGGAACGGGATGAGTTTGGTGTGTAGTGACATGGCGGGCCTCCTTGGGAGGTGGTTGTTGAAGTAGTGATGTAGTGAACTATAACACCATATCTACAACTGTCAACACCCCCAGGATGGGTTGTTTGTGAATATGCGCGGTGATTGCGTTGGGTGAGCTGCAAAGCAGCAAACGGTTAGGCAGATGCTCAAATCTGGTGAGCAAGAGGAGCATGGAATGCGAAGCGCCGGGATGGGTTCATACGGAGTTTCGAGATCGAGTGCACAGCACGGACTATGAGCGAGCGAGCGAGCGAAACTCCGTGTGGATTCAACCGACAAGCGAGGGCGCGCGTGATTCATGAAGAATCCGGCTGAGTGGCAGTTCGGGAACCGGCGCGCTTTACCGCTGTCCAAGCGCGCGGCGCAGCTTCCGCGTCGGTTGCCCGCGCGGGTTTTCGGGGGATGCCGACACGGGACTGTTTGCCAAGGGTCAGCCCCGCGTTCACAATATGCGGCTGGCCAGCTCACATCCTTGGCAGCAGTGCTTATTGGTGGTCGAAAGCATCCCGGCCACGGGTGGGAAGCGGTGTGGCCGAGCGCTATCCCGCGCTGGTTTGCTTGGCTTGGAACCAGCGTCCCATTTTTGACAAGTCGATTTCCAATGAACCAGATTTCAACACTTTTTCCTTTCTCACATTCAGGAGCCACCATGACGCGTTTCATGCTCAGGACACTGCTTGCGGCCAGTCTTGCCGCGCTGCTTGGTACCGGTGCGGCACTTGCTGCGCAGGACGACGCCAAACCCGCTATCGCGCCAGCCAAGGCCGAATCAACCGTCAAGCTCAACAAGGCCAACGTCAGTGCGATGGTTGGTATGGACATCGGCCGTGGCCTCCAGCAGGTCAAGGACGACATCGATCTCGATGCGGTGTTCGCAGCTGCCAAGGCGACCCTCAATGACGAGAAGGCGCCGCTGACCGAAGAGGAAGCCCAACAGGTCCGTCAGGCATTCATGCAGGAACTGCAGGCCAAGCGTGTTGCGGAGCAGAAGGCCGAGGCGAATGAGAACAAGACCGCCGGTGAGGCATACCTTGCGCAGAACAAGAAGAAAGACGGCGTCAAGACCACAGCCGATGGTCTTCAGTACGAAGTTCTCAAGGCAGGTGACGGTCCCAAGCCGAAGGCTACCGATACGGTCAAGGTCAATTATGTTGGCACCAAGGTCGACGGAACGAAGTTCGACAGTTCCTATGACCGGGGTGAGCCGGCGACCTTTCCGCTCAATGGCGTTATCAAGGGCTGGAGCGAAGGCCTGCAGTTGATGCCGGTTGGCTCCAAATACCGCTTCGTGATTCCAGCCGATCTTGCCTACGGCGAGAATGCGCCTCCAACGATCGGTCCAAATGCAACCCTGACCTTCGAGGTCGAGTTGCTCAGCATCGAGAATGCGGGTGACAAGGCGGCGACGCCCGATGCCAAGCCAGTGGAAAAGAAGTAACTGCACGCATATTCCGATTGTTCGAGTCCGATTGTTCGAGGAAAAACTCTCATGAAGATGCATACGCGATTGATTGCGCTGACTGCGGCGGCGCTGGCGATGCTCGCGACGGCCGGTTGCGGCCAGTCCGAGCAACCGCCAAAGGTTGTTGACCAGACTGCGAAGAACGAGGTGCCGGCCGAGGGTGCGCTGAAAACGGACAAGGACAAGATCAGCTACATGATCGGCATGGACATGGCGCGTGGCTTGGAGCAGATAAAGGACGATGTCGACATCAAGGTCGTCGAGCAGGCGCTCGAGGATGAGATGGCCGGTCGTCCGATGCTGCTCACCAAGGAGCAGGCGCTGGACGTACGCAAGGACTACATGAAGAAGCGCCAGGAACTGCGCGCCGAAGAACGCAAGCAGGACGCGGAAAAGAACAAGACCGAGGGCGAGGCGTTCCTCAAGGAAAACAAGGCAAAGCCCGGAGTGAAGACCACCGAAAGCGGGTTACAGTACGAGGTCATCAAGGAAGGTACCGGTCCGAAACCCAAGCCGACTGACCGGGTATCGGTCAATTACACCGGCACCAAGATCGATGGCACGGAGTTCGACAGCTCCGCCAAGCGCAACAAACCGGCCACGTTTCCGGTCAGCGGCGTGATCAAGGGCTGGAGCGAAGGTCTGCAATTGATGTCGGTCGGTTCCAAGTACAAGTTCTTCATTCCGGCTGATCTCGCCTACGGCGAGCGCGGGCCGGGCAAGATCGGTCCTGACGCAACGCTGATCTTTGACGTGGAACTGCTCAGCATCGAAGATGCCAAGCGTCCGGTCACCGATCGTATCGGCCCGGGTTCACGGCCGGTCCGATCGGGCAAGACCGATGCCGGCAAGAAGGACTAGCAATTCCCGTTGTGGGTGTTGAGCTTGTGAAAAAAGGGCGCGCCACTTTCGGGCGTGCCCTTTTTTTATTGATCCGCATTTTCCTGCAGAGGGGACAATAGAACGATGAAGATTTCTGTATTCGGCACTGGCTACGTCGGTCTCGTGACCGGCGCGTGCATGGCCGAGGTCGGCAACGAGGTGATCTGCGTCGATGTCGATGCGGGCAAGATCGAGCGTCTCAAGCAGGGGAAGATTCCGATCTTCGAGCCGGGCCTGGAACCGCTGGTTGAGCGCAACCATGCTGCGGGCCGTCTGCAGTTCACCACCGACGGCACGCTCGCGATTGCACACGCCGCGATCCTGTTCATAGCGGTCGGAACGCCACCGGATGAAGACGGCGGCGCGGATCTTTCGCATGTGCTGCTCGTCGCGCGGGAAATCGGCCGCAAGCTGGAGCATCCGGTAATCGTCGTCAACAAGTCGACGGTGCCGGTCGGCACGGCCGACAGGGTGCGCGCGGTCATCGCCGCGGAACTTGCTGCGCGCCGCGTGGATATCGCGTTCGAGGTGGTATCCAACCCCGAATTCCTGAAGGAGGGCGCGGCCGTCAACGACTGCCTGCGGCCGGATCGCATCGTGGTGGGTGCGGACAACGATGCAGCGGTCGAGACGCTCAAGACGCTGTATGCGCCGTTCAACCGTAACCACGATCGCATGGTGGTGATGGACGTGCGCGGTGCGGAGCTGACCAAGTACGCGGCCAATGCGATGCTCGCGACCAAGATCAGCTTCATGAACGAGATTGCCAACATCGCCGAACGCGTGGGTGCAGATATCGAACAGGTACGCATCGGCATCGGCTCGGACCCGCGCATCGGCTATGACTTCATCTACCCCGGCGCCGGCTATGGCGGCTCGTGTTTTCCGAAGGACGTGAAGGCGCTCATCCGCACCGCTGCCGCGCATGGTTACGACGCCCGCGTGCTGAATTCTGTCGAGGCCGTCAATGACGACCAGAAGCGGCATCTGTTTGAATTGATCACGCGACACTTCGGCAACGATCTCAATGGCAGGGTTTTTGCGCTCTGGGGACTTGCGTTCAAACCCAATACCGATGACATGCGCGAAGCATCCAGCCGCATGCTGCTGGAGCAGCTGTGGGAGGCTGGTGCGCAGGTGCGCGCGCACGATCCGCAGGCGCTCGATGAAGCCCGGCGCATCTACGGGGAGCGCGATGATCTGGTGCTTTGCGAAGACGCCGATGATGCGCTGCAAGGCGCGGACGCGCTGGTCATCGTGACCGAGTGGAAGGCATTTCGCAGCCCGGATTTCGAACTGATCCGCTCGACGCTTCGCGAAGCCGTGCTGTTCGATGGTCGCAACCTGTTCGACCCTGCCACGGTCGAGGAAGCCGGTATTGCCTATTATGCGATCGGGCGCGGACGCAGCGTCGCGCAGGTGAGATGACCGCGCGGGAAAACCGCTGTCCGCAGCCGCCATGGGTAAGCGCAAGACACGCAATCTGCATACGCCAACCCGCGCACAGTTTGACCGGAGGATTCGTGTATGCTCGACAGAAGGGGAACGTGACGCGGAACGTACGGTACACAGCAGGCGCGCCTTGCTACGGCTGTACAGGCTGAACGCATCGGGACAGTGCTTTCAGTACCTCGCGCCAGGAGCCCGGGCCGGTACCGGGTTCATCCAGCCGAAGGAATCCAGGATGGGTTCTTCCGCGGTGCTGCTGCGGGGTAACGACATGGCAACACGGGCTTCTACGGTTCGCACAACGACGCGCCGTGGCTTTCTGACAGGCACGCCTGGCGCACTTGCTCCAGTATCGCAGGGTGATGCACCCAATGCTGCCGGCGACCTTTCCACGAACATCGTACCTCCGCCATTCGCGGCCTACGTGCTCGGGCGCCTCGGCTACGGCCCGCGGTCAAACTCAAGTTATACGATTGCCCACTTCAACTCGCTGGGCGCCACCGACAACGCGCGTCTGGTCTCTTTTGTCGACGAGCAGCTCAATCCCACCGTCGACGGCAACGGCAATGTCACCGATGCCGAAGTCGATGCACGTCTTGCCCATCCGTCCTATGTGACGCTGACCAAGTCGTTCGACCAGTTGTGGAACGACTACGAGGTCAACGGCAACCCGTCGGGCGGCCCCTACGTCCGCAATTACCCGACCAACGAGGGCGAACGTGCCGTGTTCGTGCGCGCGTGGTATTCGCGCTGGCAATTGGTCGAACAGCTCGCCGATTTCTGGCACAGCCATTTCAACGTGTACGGGTATGACCGTTACGCGGCTCCCACCTGGACGAGCTGGGATCGCGATGTCATCCGGCACAATCTGCTTGGCAACTTCCGCACAATGTTGCAGGCGACCTTCGAAGCGCCTGCGATGCTGTATTTCCTCGACAACTACGTCAATCGCGCGCCAAGTTTCAACGAAAATTACGCGCGAGAAGTCTGCGAATTGCACACCTTGGGCGCGATCAATTACCTGGGCCCGGAACTCCAACAGCACGAGGTGCCGCTGATTCCTCCCGGCGAGGACGGCGCCGGCTGGCCGGTGGGTTTCGTGGATGCCGATGTCTATGAAATGGCGCGCGCACTGACCGGTTGGACGTTCGGCAACGGCTACAACGGCACCGACTACGACGGACACCAGACCCTCATCTCAGACTGGCACGACATCGGGCAGAAGACGGTGCTGGGTATGCAAGTGTATGCCAATACGCCGCCGGCCACCGAGATTGGCATATTTCTGGATCGCATTGCCAAACATCCGGGCACTGGTCGCCATATCGTGCTCAAACTTGCGCAGCGCTTTCTGGGCGAGGACCCGCCGCAGGAAGTCATCGATCACGCCGCGCACGTGTTTTTCGTCAATGCCGACGCTGCCGATCAACTCAAAAAGACGCTGCGTGCGCTGCTTGTGTACGGTGCGGAAAGCGGCGACCCGGTGATTCCGGGCGCATTCAACGACATCGGCAATTTCGGCAACAAGGTAAAGCGGCCTTTTCAGGTGGTTGCCTCGGCGTTGCGTGCCACCGACATCGATTTCACGCTGCGCAGAAATGTCAGCAGCGAATCCAATGACAGCGATTATTTTGTGGATCGGTTCCGCCGTACCGGCGAACGACCTTTTGACTGGCGCGCTCCGGATGGCTTTCCGGATGTATCAGGGTACTGGATGGGCAGCAGCGCGCTCGTGCATGCGTGGCGGACGATTGATTGGACGTTCGATGTAGGTACCGGAAGCAGCGGAAGTCCGATCGCGCCGCTCCTTGACATCACGTTGACCGAGTTCTCGGCGGATCCCGCGCAACACACACCCAACAAACTCGCCAACTTCTGGCTGAAGCGCATCTTCGGGTGGGCACCGGACGCAACCAATGGCTGGGTCGGTACCGATCTGCATATCCGCGTTCGTGACTTCATGACGCGCAATACCGATACCTTGACGCAGTTTCCGGCGGACGTGGGAATCGGTTCGGGACCGGCCGGGAATCTGCTCGGCATCGACACCGACCAGAGCCCGAACTACTGGCACAGCCGGCTGCGCGGCATGGTCAACGTGATCGTGTTCAGCCCCCAATTCATGTTGCGTTAGGAGACCGTCATGGGAAACATTTCACGGCGCACCTTCATCAAGGGTTCCACCCTGTGTCTCACTACCGTAGGTGGCTTGCGACTCGGACTTCGCATGAAGCGTGCGCGCGCTGACTGGACCAGCAATCATTTTGTCGTCTACGTGTTCCTGCGCGGCGGCATGGATGGGTTGAACTTCGTTGCCCCCATCGATGGCCCGGATCGCGACGCCTACATCGCGAAACGACCAACGATCTATCTGCGTACCACCGGCGATACCGCGGCCCTGCCGCTGTCGAGCAATTTCGGCCTGCACTTTGCTGCTACAGGCATGCATGAGCTGTATCAGCAGGGCAAACTTGCCATCGTGCATGGCATCGGCTTTCCGATAGACAAGATTTCGCGCAGCCATTTCGACGCGCAGGACTATTGCGACCTGGGAACGCCAGGCATGACGCGCACGGCAACCGGCTGGTTGGCCCGCCATCTGGCCAGCACGGGACAGGTACCAGATGGTGCGCAAATTCCCGCGCTGGCGGCTGGCTCGGCACCGCCGGACAGCTTGCGTGGACGGCGTGACACGATGACGCTCGATGATCCCAGCGTGTTTCATCCGAACGCCAACGGTGGCTCCGTGAACGGGGAACCACGCTACAAATTGTCGACGATGATGACAATCAACGAGTTGTACGGTGGCAGCGGCGCACTCGATCATGCCGGCGCCGGTGCGGCAACCACGGTTGAGCTCATCGATTCCCTCAATCTCTCCGATTACACGCCATCGCCCGGTGCGCAGTATCCGAGCAGCGGCGTGGCCAGTACCCTTTCAAGACAGGCGCAGCTCATCGCCAATGTCGCCAAACGCGAAGTGGGGTTACAGGTCGCAACTCTGGACTATGGTGGCTGGGATACGCATCAGAGCCAGGGAGCCGGCGATCAGGCAAATTTGAACGCCAATCAATACGCAGCGCGCGTGGATGGCTTGTCGCAGGTGCTGACTGCGCTATACAACGACTTGGCCGGCGCCAACATGGCCGGTCGCATGGTCGTGGTCGTACAGAGCGAATTCGGCCGACGCGTGCGGGAAAATGCCAATCGCGGCACCGACCACGGCAGCGGCAATCCGATGTTCGTGCTCGGCGGCCGCGTGCAGGGTGGGCATCTGTTTGGGACTTTCGGCGGCCTGCAGGATGGCGAGCTGTTCCAGAACGAGGACGTCGCAACCACTACCGACACGCGACGCGTGCTCAGCGAAGTCGTCACGCGGCACCTCGGCAACGATGACCTTGACGGGGTGTTTCCCGACTACAACTATCCCGGACCACTCGGCATACTTCCCGGCGATGCGATTTTTGCCAACGGGTTCGACTGACATTGCACACGGGGTGAGGTTGTACGCGCGATCGTGATAGTTTGCCGGGTGCGCGTTGATCATGGCGGCGAACGTGCGCTCAGCGGATAGTTTCGCGTTTGCACCGAAGCACCGCTGCGACTCCGCGCAAGTGCACCCACGAAAATCACACTGCGATGAACAGGCCGAGCGCGAACGTGACAGCGGGCGTTTGCCCCGCGTGTGCAAAAAGCCTACTCTTTATCTGTATCCGGCAAAGGCCCAGCCAGAATCGGCATCGACCAATGCAGGGACGGGGATGTGCATGGGTATCGGCCGAGATGAGCAGGCAAGCCGGTTGCTGCAGCGATACGCAGCCGGTGATGCCGGCGCGTACGATCAACTTTTCGGACTGATCCATGATGATCTGCGACGTCGGGCGCACCGCTGGTCGAGCGGTCCGAACGCAACCTTGTCGACGACCGCGCTGGTCCACGAAACCTGGCTGAAGCTGGCGGATACGAAACTCTCCGTCAATGACCGCGCGCACTTCTTCCGACTTGCCGCGCGCGCGATGCGAAACGTTTTGATCGATGCGGCACGACAACGCGATGCACAAAAGCGCGGTGCGGCGCAGATTCGGGAGACGCTCGATGGCAACCTGCCAGCTCCTGTCGCATCGTCGGAGTTGTTCGCGCTGGACAGGGCGCTGAAAAGTCTCGCCGTGAGCGAGCCACGTCTTTCGCACGTAGTGGAACTGCATTTTTTCGCCGGTCTCGACTTTGTCGCGATTGCACCGCTTCTGGGTTTGTCGGAACGTACGGTCCGACGCGATTGGCGGACGGCTCGGGCATTGCTGCGCAGCGTTCTGGATACTGGTGCGGCGATGCGAGGGCCGCAGGACCATGGATGAGTCATTTTCCCGTCGGGTAGAGTTGCTGCAGGCGGCGCTGGACATGGTGCCCGCCGAGCGCGACGGATTTCTGCAGCGCGAGTGCGCCGAGGATACGGAGTTGCTCGCTGCGGTACGTGCATTGCTTGCCATCGACGATCGGGAGTGGGATCTGCTGGATCGTCCCGTGGACGCAATTGCCGCCAGTGTGTTTAAACAAGGTGAAGACGAAGGCGATCACGATGACTACAGCCATCACGGCGGTGAGTGCATCGGCGCGTGGCGGCTGATACGCGAACTGGGTCGGGGCGGGATGGGCAGTGTGTGGCTCGCTGAGCGTGCGGACGGCCAGTTTGAGCAGCACGTTGCGCTCAAGCTCATCAAGCCCGGAATGGACAGTGCCTACGTGCAGGCGCAGTTCCGGCGCGAGCGCGACGTACTCGCGCGTCTCCAGCATCCCAATATTGCCCAGCTCATCGACGGCGGCGCGGACGATCAGGGTCGCTTGTGGTTTGCGATGGAGCTGATCGAGGGCGTGGGATTGCGCCGTTGGATCGACAGCGCACCATCGTTGCACACGCGCCTCGCGCTGTTCGTGAAATTGTGTGGAGCGATCGCGCACGCACATCAGCAATTGGTGGTGCATCGCGATCTCAAACCGTCGAATGTGATGGTGCAAGCGGACAACGAACCGCGCCTGCTCGACTTTGGAATAGCCAAACTGCTCGAAGAGGGCAGTGATGCAACCCAGACTGTGCAACGCTTCGCAACGCGTGCCTATGCCGCGCCCGAACAGGTACGCGGCGAGGCGGTCAGCACGGTCACCGATGTGTATGCGCTCGGTATCGTGCTGTTCGAACTGTTGACCGGTGCGCATTTCTCGGAGCTGCGCGCGGAAAAGGCGCCGATCACGCGGCCTAGCCACGTTGTCCGACGCTCGACGTCGCCGCTGAACGCGATACCTTCAGGTTTGCTGCGTGGCGATCTGGATGCGATCACGATGCGCGCTCTCGCCGAGGAACCGGGACGCCGTTATCCGGGCGCGGACGCATTGGCGGATGACGTGCGGCGGTTCCTGCGCGGACAACCGGTCACGGCCCGGCCCGACAGCGTGCGCTATCGCACGCTCAAGTTCCTGCGCCGTCACGCTGCCGTCAGCGTGGCGGCTGCGGCTGCCGTACTGGCGCTACTGGTGGGTCTTGGCGTGAGCCTGCATCAAACCCAGCGGGCGCGCGAAGCGCAACAACAAGCGGAATTGCAAACACGACGCATGCTCGCCACGCAGCAGGCGCTGCAGCAGGTATTTGAAGCCGCCGATCCGCGCAACAACAACGGCCAACCCCTCAGTGCCCATGGGCTGCTCGAAATCGGCAGTAGCGGCATCATCGACAGCTTGCAGGATGTTCCGGAGTTGCAGGTCGATCTTAGCGGTCTGCTGGGAAGGCTGTATTTCGCGATCGGCGACCTCGAAAGCGCGGAACGACACTTTCTCTTCGCGCTCGAATGGACACTGACCCATCCGGATCAGCGCGTGATGCGCATCATCGCATTGCGGGATGCTGCGGGATTGCGTCACGTGCGCGGCGATCCGCGCGAAGGACTGGCCTGGATCGAGCAGGCACTTGAATTGGATGGCGATGCGCGAAATTCACACGAGTTCCACGATGAACTCCTGCAAACCAAGGTAAATCTGTTGCGGCAGCTTGGCGACTATGCCAAGGCCCTGCCGATCCAGCGCGACCTTCTTGAGCGTGCCGAACAGCGACATGGCTCCGATGATCCCGCTGTCGCAGATGCCGCCACCGCATTGGCCATGCTGTATGAGCACATGGGTGAAGTGGCTGCCGCCGAGAAGTTGCTGCGGCGTGTGCTGGCGATTCGCATTGCCACACTTGGACCTGATCACCTCGATACCGCGATCGCGCGTTCCACGCTCGCCGAATGGCTGCAGCAAAATGGTGATCTGCGCGAATGCGAGAGCCTGCAACGCGAGTCTCTCGCGGTTTTTCGCAAGGTGCTGCCGGCGCAACATGCGCTTACTGCGCAGGCGCTCAATTCCCTCGGCTTGATACTGACCCGCGAGGGGCGATACGAAAGCGCCGAACCGTATCTGCGGGAGGCAGTGACGATGAGCGCCACACCGGGCGTGGCGGGAATCGGGCTGCGCGCTTCCGCGCTCAACAACCTTGCCCTTAACCAGTATTACCGCAACGATCTGGCCAACGCCACGCTGCACTTCCGCAAGGCTCACCAGTTGTTGGTCGAAATGTATGGTCCGGACAACGCCGAGACGCTGCGTGCGCAAGCGGCACTTGGTGCCGCGTTCCTTGCGCAGGGTCACTTCGAGGACGCCGAGCGGGAACTGCGCGATTCGCTGCAGCGGCGCGCTGCCCACTATGGCACCAGCGACGCGGTCTACCTCAACACGCTCAATCTGCTGGGCAGGACTCTGCTTGAATCCGGTCGCGCCAACGAGGCGGTTGCAACGCTTGAAGATGCACACGCCATAGAGGCGCGTACCAGCGGCGGCGGCATGAGTGATCTACAGGCGCTGACGGAGCTTTTTCTCGCCCAGGCACTGCTGGGTAACGGAGAGATCGAGGCTTCCGAACGATTCGCGAAACGGGCGCTCAAGGCTTTCCAGGAACTGTATCCGGACGGCCATCCAAATGTCGCACGTGCGCAGGTTGCCCTGGCTGACACGCAACTGGCACTCGGGGCGATTGCTGAGGCCCGAGAGCTTGCCGCGGCCGCCGTCGAGATGCGCACAAGCGCGTTTGGTGACGAAGATTGGCGTAGCGCGGAGGCGCAGGTGCTGCTGCATATCAGCGAGTGCCGATTGCAGCCCGACCCCGAGCGACGTCGCGCGGCGCAAGCTGCAATTGAGAACCTCGCGGCGTTGCAGGCGTGGCATCCGCGGCTTGCGGCCTGGCGCGCCGATTCCTGCTGAAGCTGTCGCGACGCACGCCATTCCCGGTCCAATCCCGGGCAATCCATCCGGTTCGGTCCAACCGGCATCCCGCAGAAGAGTGAAAACGATCGTCCTGCGTGGTAATCCGCGCAGGAAGTGATTGTGCCGTGAACATGCCGGCTTGCCTGTCCGTTTCGCCTGCCGATGCGCGCTTTTCTATGTGGGGCCGCTATTGCTGGTGATCGCCGGCAGCTTGTCGCGGCGTCCGGGGCACAGTCGGTTCGGATGGTGCGGGTGGACATTTGTTTTCTTGCAACGGTGCTTCTGCGCAATCGCCCGCACCCGCATGTCCGGTTTGGCCATAGTTTTACGCTTCTCTTGGGTGAGACGGCTGAAACGCGGGTATCGAGGCGTGCCGATCTCG
>CAJDWV010000094.1_pt1 | contig 12049 bp, 13 predicted proteins | sample 7391731 | NCBI WGS metagenome assembly CAJDWV01 (sample SAMEA7055746, study PRJEB34461) | soil metagenome | biome: terrestrial ecosystem; feature: Peninsula; material: soil | place: Antarctica | collected 2016
AATCAAGCCATTGAACACGAATCTCTGCTGAGGAAAGTCGTTCAGCGCTGGGCAAGGCATTAAGTCAAAAAAAAAGACCCACTCGGATCGGCTTTTTGCATCCTCTGTGCGTGTGTGCGCCAGGAATTCAAGACACGGACACAGTGCCAGCAGGCAGGGAATCGCGATGCGGCAATGCGCCGCGGTGTGCTTTAGGAAGTTACTTCATGGATTATTGAGCGGCGCGCGCGCTCATGATCGTTGCGGCTTCGATGTTCACCACTCGAAGCCGTCGATGAACAGGAAGTCATCCGGAACGCGTACGCAGTCGTAGGTGAGTTCGATGGGCGCGCCGGTTTGGACCACCTCGAAATCGCTGGCGGCGATGCCGAACAGCGCATGGGAGTCGATGTCGATGTCGGCATCGTCCCATTTATGGGTCGTGTAACGATCCGATTCCGCGGTCAGTGGCACGTTTCCGCCATCGGCCAGCAGCATTCCGTATTTCTTGAGGCTGCGCAGGATCACGCGCACGGCGGGACTGCTGCTGAAGGCATCGATGTCGAACCCGGCCGCCAGACGCAGCCGCGAGCCATACGGAATCGCGTGCGCGTTTGCATCCGAGGGTCCGCCCGCATGCGTTGCGGGATGCACGTAGACACCGGCGCGCATGCGTGCGTTGGGCAGGATGAAGCGGATCGCGTGGCCGAGATCACCACCGTCCTGCATCGCCGCCCAGACTTCATCGGCATTGAACAGCAACGGCGCCACCGGAAAGCCGGCCGCATCGACGCTGGTGCATTGTTCCCCGCGACCTTGGCGCGGGTAGACGCGGCTGAGGTCCCAGCGCAGCGCACACTGGGATTCAAGTCCGCCATCGGTCAAGTTGCTTCGGTACGACTCGAAAAGATCATTGCCCTGCACCACCAGAAGATGGCAATCCTCGCCACCGGGCGAGTTGTCGCAGGTGTAATCGTCGCTGCCTTCGACACTGCCGCCAATCGGCAACGGAAACTGCGCACCCACGGCGTCACAATCAGGAAGATAGTAGGTGCCATACGGGTAACCGAGCACACTCGTGACCGGTGCGGAGGCGTCGGCATGCAGGACCGTCATCGAAAAGTCGATCTGGAAGCGGCCGTGGTTCGCCTCGGAGTTGGTTCCCCAGCCGCCGGTTGCCTCAAGTCGCGCGATCATCGCTTGCGAATCGGGATGCAGGCGCGAAGCCGCACTGACATCCTCATACCAGGGTGCTTGCGCCGGAAATCGCGGCAGCGATTCGGCACCGACCACCTGCGTCAATCCGACCAGGCCCGTCGCGAATGCCAGCACGGCACCCGCGGATTTGGCGACAAACGCGTTCGACACCATGGCATTGACTCCCCGGACCATGCAGCAATTGATGATCATGCCATTGTGATCTCAGCAGCGCGCGACGACTGTGCGCCAGTCACCAGATCAGATCCGCCGGCACGTCATCGTCGGCATCGCCGGGCTCGCAGACCAGCGCCAGCGCCTCCGGATCGATCTCGGTAGCCGCCTCGCCAACCGCCCGTGTCACGAGTACGAAACGTCCCTGTTGCTGGACCACAGCAAGCTCACCGTCGTTGAGCCGCTTGAGCTGTTCGGCCGTCACATGGATACGGCTGATCTTGCGACCATACGGAAAGTGCCGGGCAATATCAGCCTCGGCCTCGTTGAGGATATTCCCCTCCAGCAGTGCGGCGAGCTTGCGGCGCCGCTCCTTTTTCTCGCGCGCGCGCTGCTCGCTCTCGCGCTTTTCCTTCTCGCGCTCCTCGCGCTCAGTGCGCTCGCGTATCGCCCAGGCACGCGCAAGATCAATCTCGGCGGACTTCCCGGATGCAGGCCGGGCATTACGTGCGGGTTTCGGGGGCCGCGCATCATTGGGGCGTCGCGGTCTTTTCTGCGCCTTGTCGGGCACGGGCTTGAGCGTCTGCAATAGACCGCTCTTCCTGAGTTGGTCGCGGAGGGATTCGGACATGGATTTCAGTAATGCGGTGGCGGTGGCTCGTCGCTCGGGTCTGCCGACAACGCGCCCCGCAGTGCATGGATGTCCGATTGCAAGCGAAGCAGCATGGCCTGAAATTCCAGAATCTGGCGATCCTGTTGCGCAACCACCTGATTCAGCGAATTGACCGTATCGTCCAGGAACGCGAGGCGTATCTCAAGTTCATCGACACGCACATCGGAATCACGCGCGTCGGAATCCGCGTCGCACGCCGCGGCGCTCATCGCGGCAGGCGCTCGATAAGGTGCCGGCCGTGGCGCGTACCGACCTCTCCATTTGCTTCGCGTTCGGCCAGCGCAAGGTCTGCCGCGGCCATCTCATCGACGAGTTCATCAAACGTCGTGCGCGGCGACCATCCGAGCACCTGCTTGGCACGGCGCGCGTCGCCGAGCAGGTGATCGACTTCCGCCGGACGATGGTATTTGGCGTGAATGCGCACAATCACGTCGCCGGGCTTGATATGCGGTTTGGCAATACTCGCATCGTCGAATCCGGCAACGACGGCTTGCTCCTCGGCACCCTCGCCTCGAAACTCGATTGCAACTCCCATCGCAGCCGCGGCCTTGAGCACGAATTCGCGCACCGAGTGCGGCACGCCGGTGGCAATCACGAAGTCCGAAGGTTCATCCTGCTGCAGCATGAGCCACTGCGCTGCGACGAAATCCCGCGCGTGGCCCCAGTCGCGGCGTGCGTCGAGGTTGCCGAGGTACAGGCATTTCTGCAGGCCATGCAGAATGCGCGCAAGACCACGCGTGATCTTGCGCGTCACGAACGTCTCCCCGCGCAGCGGCGACTCGTGATTGAACAGGATGCCGTTGCACGCGTACATCCCGTACGCCTCGCGGTAATTGACCGTAATCCAGTACGCGTAGAGTTTTGCCACGCCATACGGCGAACGCGGATGGAACGGCGTCTTCTCGTTCTGGGGGGATTCGGCGACCAGTCCGTACAGCTCCGAGGTCGATGCCTGGTAGAAGCGGCAGCGGTCGCCGATGCCGAGCGTGCGCATCGCTTCCAGCAACCGCAGGGTACCTAGCGCATCGGCATTGGCGGTGTACTCGGGTTCTTCGAAGGACACCGCAACATGGCTCTGCGCCGCGAGATTGTAGATCTCGTCCGGCCGCACCGCCTCGATGATGCGCAGCAGGCTCAGCGAATCGGTGAGATCGCCATAATGCAGTTCGATGCCGTTCCCCCCCTCGTCGAGTTCGCGATACAGATGATCGATCCGCTCGGTATTGAACGAGGATGCGCGCCGCTTGATGCCATGCACCACATAACCCTTGCTGAGCAGCAGCTCGGCAAGATAGGCGCCGTCCTGGCCCGTAATGCCGGTAATCAAGGCGCGTTTTTGGCTCATGCGTGCTTCCAGCCCTGATTATTCGTGAATACGCGCGACGATCGCGCAGTACATTGGATTCACATGGGTGTTCACGATCGAACGCATAGCAGGGACTATGGGTGAGTGGGCGAACATTCGTGTGGATTCAAGGGACAAGCGAGGGCGCGTGTGATTCATGAATAGTCCGGGCTACGTGCGTCAGGAAGGGGCGATGGTAGCGAGCGCGGGCATTGAGGTACAGCCGCATGTCCCGCATCGCGCCGCGCGGCCGTGGAACACAGGTGCGAAGTGCACGTCACCCACGATGGCGCACACGGATCGGGGACGGACGCGCCCGATTCGTTATGATCGCGGCTTGCATCGCACCGATCCGGATAGTCGCATGAGCGAAACGATCCTCAATGAGCGACATGGCAATGTCGTCCGCATCACCCTAAACCGGCCCAACGTGCACAACGCGTTCGACGCGGCGTTGATCGCGGAACTGACCGAGGCACTCGAGCGCGTCGCCCACGACGCCACTGTGCGTTTCGTGGTGCTGAGCGGGGCCGGAGCAAGCTTTTCGGCCGGTGCGGACCTCAACTGGATGCGCGGCATGGCCACGGCCGACGAAGCGGAAAACCGCGAGGACTCGCTGCGTCTCGCCAAACTCATGCGCGTGCTCAACTTCCTGCCCAAGCCGACCGTCGCACGAGTCAACGGATCGGCGTACGGCGGTGGCGTCGGCCTGGTCGCCTGCTGCGACGTTGCAATCGGCGTGGCCACCGCGAAGTTTTCGCTCAGCGAGGTCAAGTTGGGCCTGGTTCCGGCCGTCATTTCCCCCTATGTCGTCGCCGCGATCGGCGTGCGCCATGCGCGCCGACTGTTCACCAGTGGCGAGGTCTTTGATGGTAAGGAAGCTGCACGGATCGGGCTGCTGCACCAAAGCGTTGCGGTGGACGCTCTGGATGAGGCAATCGATCGCCAGCTTCACTTTCTCGCCAAGGGCGGTCCGCTGGCGCAGAGTGAAGCCAAGGCGCTGGCCCTTCGCTGCGCCGACATGACGCCCGAGGGTGCGGAACGCCTCGACAATGACAATGCCGCGCTGATTGCGCGCCTGCGCGTATCGACGGAAGGCCAGCACGGTCTTGACGCGTTCCTCGACAAGCGCGCACCGGATTGGGTGCAAGGAAAAAAGGAATGACATGTTCAAACGCATCCTGATCGCAAACCGCGGCGAAATCGCCTGCCGCGTGATCCGCACCTGCCGCCGACTCGGCGTCGAAACCGTGGCGGTGTATTCGGAAGCGGACGCCGATGCGCAGCATGTGCGCCAAGCCGATTTCGCGTATCTGATCGGTGGACCGCGACCGGCCGACTCGTACCTGCGCGGCGATGTGATCCTGGAAGTCGCGAAGCGTTCCGGTGCAGAGGCCGTCCATCCGGGTTACGGATTCCTGTCGGAAAACACCAGTTTTGCACGCGCCTGTGTTGATGCCGGCATCGTGTTCATCGGTCCGAAGCCGGAAAGCATCGATGCGATGGGTTCCAAGGCGGCCGCCAAGGCGCTCATGGAAAAACATGCCGTGCCGCTGGTACCCGGCTACCACGGCGAGGATCAGCAAACCGCGCATCTCGCACAGCGCGCCGCCGAGATCGGCTTTCCGTTGATGATCAAGGCGGCTTCGGGTGGCGGCGGCAAGGGCATGCGCATCGTGCGAAGCGCGGGCGAATTCGCCGATGCGCTGGCATCCGCGCAGCGCGAATCAACCAGCGCGTTCGGCGACCAGCGCATGATCTTGGAACGCTATGTCGAGCATCCACGCCACATCGAGTTCCAGATCTTCGGCGACACCCACGGCAACGTGATCCACCTCAACGAACGCGAATGTTCGTCGCAGCGTCGCTACCAGAAGGTGCTGGAGGAAACCTCGTGCGTGCGTCTTTCCAGCGCCCAGCGCGCGCAGATGGGCGAAGCCGCCGTCGCCGCAGCGCGGGCGGTCGACTATGTCGGCGCTGGCACCGTGGAATTCATCGTCTCGGCCGACGCGAGCGGCAACCCGGGCGAGTTCTTCTTCATGGAAATGAACACCCGCCTGCAGGTCGAGCACCCGGTCACCGAGATGACGCTGGGGCTCGATCTGGTCGAATGGCAGCTTCGTGTCGCGGGTCGCGAGAAGCTGCCGTTGCTGCAGGACCAGGTTCACGCCCACGGCCATGCCATAGAAGTGCGGCTGTATGCGGAGGATCCACAGCAGAACTTCCTGCCGGGTTCGGGAAAGCTGCAGACGCTGCGTTTGCCCGAAACCTCCGCGCATGTGCGCATCGATTCGGGCGTCGTTGAGGGCGACACCGTCACCGTGCATTACGATCCGATGATCGCCAAGATCATCGTCCACGACGCAACCCGCGACACCGCGCTGCAACGCATGCGCGAAGCGCTGGCCGCCGTCGATGTGGTGGGTCCGAAGTCAAATATTGCGTTCCTCGAGGCGCTGTTGCGCCATCCCTCTATACTGGACGCGACCATCGACACCGGCTATCTCGATCGCCATCTGGACGAATTTCTTGAGCCGCCGGAACAAGGAATTGCAAGCACGGATTCCCGCCGCCTGCTCGCCGCCGCAGTCGCCGCATTGCTGCACGACGAAACCGCGGCGCGAAATTCTGCCGATGCCACCGACCCCAGTTCACCGTGGGCCAGCGCGGATGCATTCCGGGTCGGGCATCCGGGCAAGCGACTGATCGCCTTGCTGCACGCGGGGGAGCGCATCGAGATTGCCGCGTATGGCGCAAACGGTCATTACGCGATCACCTGCGGCGACGCCGAAATTCAGGTGGAACGTGCGCGCTGGATGGGTGATGTATTGAGTGCCAGCTACGACGGTGTGATGCAACAGCAGCGGATTTTCATCGACGCCGATCGCATGACCGTACATGACGGCCAGCGCCGCGAGGTCTTCGCCACGGCGCCGGCGTTCGCGTACACCGAGAGCGCGACCGGGGCGGCCGACAGCGTGGTTGCGCCGATGCCGGGCCGCATCGTCACCGTCAAGGCAAAGGTCGATATGCAGGTCGAGGAAGGCGACGAACTGCTGGTCATGGAGGCGATGAAGATGGAACTGACGCTGCGCGCGCCGCGCGCCGGCATCGTGGAGAAGGTGAACGCCGTGGAAGGTGAATTTGTCGACGCGGACGTGGTGCTGGTCAAGCTCGCGGAAGCGACCTGAGATGCCTCGCATGAAAACCGACGTGCTTCGCACGACGCATACGCTTACGGTGTTCCGCGTCGGTTTGCTGGTGCTGATCGCGTTGCTCTTCTCCGGCTGCGTGGAAACGCGCTTCGAATCGCCGCTCGGCAACGACATCAAGGCCTGCGACCCGCGCGTAAAAGGGCTATGGGTGGATCCGGATGATCCGCTGCACGCAAGTTCCGCTGTATTCGTCGACGACAAATGCCGGGTGCAGATCCTGGTGCAGACCGAACCCGCGACACCGCTCCGGCAGGTGCACCTTCCGGTCAATTTCGTGCATCTGGACAAGCAGGATTACCTCGTGGTCGCGGATGCCGAACTTGCCAATGTGACGGATGTGCCACCGGTATTCGGTATCGATCCCGTACCCAAGCGCAGCTTCTTCTTCGTGCGTTACCGCGTACGGGGTTCGCGGCTGGAACTGACCCCGGTGAACACCGCGGCGCTTGCCAAGCTGGTGATCGACGGCAAGCTGGATGGCACCGTCAGCAGCACAAATCACGAATTGCACGTCTTCATCCGCGGCGATCGCGATCGCATGCTGGACGTCGTGCGCCAGCAGCCGGTTTTCAAGAATTCCGAACCCCTGGTCGCAGAACGCCGTGATCAAGGCATCGCCGATTACGAACGCGACGTACTGGCCAAGCAGCGTCGCGAACTGGGCGCGAAGCAATGATATCGCGACTGCGACGCCGCGTTGATTTTCGGCGTCCGACACACCATTTGTTTAAGCGACCCGTCGATTGTCGAAACCATGACCGATAAAGCCCCCGCCATCCGTATCGTCGAAGTCGGTGCCCGCGACGGCCTGCAGAATGAAAAGACCATCGTGCCTGCCGCCACCAAGATCGCGCTCATCGATCGTCTTTCGGCGACTGGGCTTCGGGAGATCGAGGCGACAAGCTTTGTCAGTCCCAATTGGATTCCGCAACTAGCTGACGCCGCCGAGGTGTACGCGGGTATCACCAGGAAGCCCGGCGTCGCCTATCCGGTACTGGTGCCGAACGAGAAGGGCTACGAGCGCGCGCGCGAAGTCGGCGCCACCGCAATCGCGGTCTTCACTGCCGCTTCCGAAGCGTTCAACCAGAAGAACATCAACGCCTCGATCGACGAATCGATTGAGCGCTTCGTCCCCGTCATCGAACATGCACGTGCCGATGGCGTGACGGTACGCGGTTACGTCTCGACCGTGCTCGGCTGTCCCTACCAGGGCGATGTGCCGATTGCCGACGTGGTGCGCGTGGCGCGGCGCCTGCACGAACTCGGCTGCAACGAAATTTCGCTGGGCGACACGATCGGCATCGGCACGCCGGGCAAGGCGCGCGACATGTTGCGAGCGGTCGCCGGCGAGGTGCCGATGGATCGGCTCGCGGTGCACTTCCACGATACGCGCGGCCAGGCGCTCGCCAATATCCTCGCGTGCATCGAGGAAGGCGTGTGCATCGTGGACAGTTCTGTTTCCGGAACCGGCGGCTGCCCGTATGCGCACGGCGCGACCGGTAATGTCGCCAGCGAAGACGTGGTCTACATGCTGCACGGCATGGGCCTCACCACCGGCATCGACCTGGACGCACTCATCGAAACGGGCCTGTGGCTGTCCGGAGTTCTCGGACGTGCAACCGGCAGCAAGGTGGCCAAGGCGAGCGCCGCAGCCTGAAGGCAGCGAACGCCCACGGTCGGCGCCTGACCAGGTAGCGATGAACGTTCCTGCTTTCCTTCCTCCGCTTGCGGGAGAAGGTGCCGAAGGCGGAAGGGGGCAGCGCGGCGCAGCCGCGCCGCTGTTGAAGCAGAAATCAAAGGGCGCCCCCTTCAGCCCTCCGGGCAGCTTCCCCCGCTCGCAGGGGAAGCGAAGCCGGCGAGAACCCCGCGCGCTAAAAGGAACAGCGACACAAGGGCGCGCTCCTCCATCCTGATAGAATCCGCGGCCTCTACGGACTCGCGAGAGCAGACATGCAGACCGAAAACGTCAAGGCAATCATCACCGGCGGTGTGTCGGGTCTCGGGCTCGGCGTTGCGCGCCGGCTGGTGGCGGCGGGCGCGAAGGTTGCGCTGTTCGATGTCGACGCGGACAAGGGCGCAAGCGCCGTCAGTGAACTCGGTTCCGACAACGCACACTTCTTCCGTACCGACGTGACCTCCGAACAGGAGGTTGTCGACAACGTCAATGCAGCGCATATCGCACTGGGCGGCCTCGATGTCGTGGTCAATTGCGCCGGCATCCTCGGCGCGGGACGCGTGCTCGGCAAGAACGGCCCCATGGATCTCAGCCGGTTCGCGGGCACCATCGCGGTCAACCTGATCGGTTCGTTCAACGTCGCCAAGGCGGGCGCAAACGTAATGCAGCACAACGCAGCCGATTGCCGCCTTCGAGGGACAGATCGGCCAAGCGGCGTATTCGGCCTCCAAGGGTGGCGTCATCGGCATGACGCTGCCGATGGCACGCGAACTGGCGCGCTTTGGTATCCGCGTCAACACGATCGCACCGGGTATCTTCTGGACGCCGATGATGGACGGCATGCCGCCGGACGTGCAGGAATCGCTGTCCGCTTCGATCCCGTTCCCCTCACGCCTCGGCCGCCCCGACGAATTTGCCGACACCGTCGTGTTCCTGCTCAATAACCGCTATATGAATGGCGCGACGATCCGGCTGGACGGCGCGGTGCGGTTGGCACCGAGATAGCCGGGAATCGAGAATAGGGAATCGGGAATCGTCAAAACCGATTCTGCTCTTGCATACCCATCCCGGATTTGCCAAAAGTCCGAATTCGCATCCGATCCGCAATACACCGTACACCTGCCGCTTCCCATTCCCGATTCCCCATTCCCGATTCCCGGCCCCAACCATGAAAGCATCCGAAATCAAGCGCGGCAACGTGGTCGAACATGATGGACGTGTGTGGCAGGTGCGCGGTATTGAGCGCAGTTCGCCGCAAGGTCGCGGCGGCAACGTGACGTTCCGCTTCACGCTCTACAGCGTGCCGGGTGGCCAGAAACTCGATCTCTCCCTGCGTGCCGAGGATGACCTCAAGGAAACCGAACTCACGCGCCGCGCCGTGACGTTTTCGTATCGGGATGACACCTCGTACGTGTTCATGGACAACGAGAACTTCAGCCAGTACACGTTGGGCAGCGAGGCAGTCGGCGATGCGGCCGGTTACATCAGCGACGGTCTCGACAACTGCTACGTGCAACTGATCGACGACGTACCGGTGGGATTGCAACTGCCGGCCACCGTCACGCTCGAGGTCGCCGAGACGGCGCCCGAACTCAAGGGTGCCAGCGCAACCAAACGCGCAAAGCCCGCGACGCTCGAATCGGGACTGGAAATCCAGGTACCCGAATACATCACCAGCGGCGAGAAGATCCTCGTCAACACTGTCACCGGCGAATTCAGCGGGCGCGCCTGATTCTTTCCGGATTTTCCGGCGGCGCCGTGCATTCGGCCGGAATGCGAATCTGGAATAGTCTGCGTCGTCATTTTTGCGCGAGCGGAAATCCATCTTGATCTGCCGCAGCGCACCATCGACGGACGAATCAATCCGGGCGCCGGGTCCGAGAACGACGGCAGCGTGACAAGTGGCACAGAAAAGCAATTTCCACGCTTGTACTCCCTAGCCGGGTTCCGCGCCTTTTCCGGTCGACATCAAGCACACGAGGGGAGTACTCATGTCGAGAGCTGCAGGCAAGTCCACGGGACTTTTCATCGTCAAACCGATCGCGCCGCAGCCGCACGTCGACGCGGGTGAGCATGTCGAAGGCCCTATCGACAGCAGTCTCAAGGGCGAGGTCGAGTTGCGCCGCGTGTTGACGGCCAAGCACCTGGTACTGCTCGGCATCGGCGCCATCATCGGTGCCGGTATTTTCGTGATCTCCGGACAGGCCGCGGCCAACCACGCCGGTCCCGCAATCGTGCTCAGTTTCGCTCTGGCTGGCGTGGCCTGCGCCTTTGCCGGATTGTGCTACGCCGAGTTCGCGGCAATGATTCCGGTCTCGGGCAGCGCCTACAGCTATACCTACGCGACCCTGGGCGAATCGATTGCGTGGTTCGTTGGCTGGAGCCTGGTGCTCGAATACCTGTTCGCCGCATCGGCTGTCGCCGTAGGCTGGGCCGGCTATGCCGGCGGTCTGCTGCACACATTCGGAGTTGACCTGCCTCCCGCCATCGCGACCGCACCGATTGCCTACGTCGATGGCGCGTACGTGCATACCGGCGGCCTGTTCAATCTGCCGGCGATACTGATTTCACTGGCTGTGATGGTTCTTTGCTACGTCGGCATCCGCCAGTCGGCGACTGCCAATGCGATCATCGTCGCCGTCAAGGTGTTCGTGATCCTGCTGTTCATCGGCTTCGGCATGCAATACGTCGACACGGCCAACTGGCACCCCTTCATTCCACCCAGCGAAGGCGGTGATCGCTTCGGGGTGATGGGCGTCCTGCGCGGCGCCTCCATCGTGTTCTTTGCCTACATCGGTTTTGACGCCGTGTCGACGGCAGCCCAGGAAACCAAGAATCCGCAGCGCGACATGCCGATCGGCATCATCGGCTCGCTGATCGTGTGCACGCTGCTGTATATCGTCGTGTCGGCGGTGATGACCTGATCGTGTGCACGCTGCTGTATATCGTCGTGTCGGCGGTGATGACCGGCATGATTCCCTTCTCGATGCTCAACACGGCCGAGCCGGTTGCCACCGCGCTGGGACCGTATCCGGATCTGCTGTGGCTGAAGACCCTGGTGCAGATCGGCGCGGTCGCCGGCCTTTCGTCGGTGATCCTGGTGATGATGATGGGCTTGCCGCGCATCTTTTTCGCGATGGCGCGCGATGGCCTGTTGTTTCGCTTCCTCGGCGACGTGCATCCGAAATACCGCACGCCGTACAAGGCTACCGTACTGGTCGGCATCGTCGCTGCGATCCTGGCGGCGCTGTTCCCGCTCGGCGTGCTCGGCGATCTGGTATCGATGGGTACCCTGCTCGCCTTCGCCACCGTCTGCATCGGCGTGCTGGTGCTGCGTTATACCCGCCCGGACCTGGAACGTCCGTTCCGGGTGCCGTTCGCGCCGGTGATCTGCACGCTCGGCGCGCTGTCGTGCCTGTCGCTGGTGATCTTCACGGTGGTGCAGAACCCGATCAACCTGCGTTTGATCGTCGGCTGGACGATCTTCGGCTTCATGATCTATTTCGGCTACGGCTATCGCCACAGCAAACTGCGCAAGCAGCGTGAGCAGGCTTGAAGGCTCACCTGGAAGGGACCTGCGCGATGACGGCGACGGGGCAATAACATGAGCACCCGCAAGATCGGTCCGGTGCTCGCCACCTTCGTGGTGGCGAACAACATGATCGGCTCGGGGTTCTTCCTGCTGCCGGCAACGCTCGCGCGCTCCGGTGGGGTCACCGCCTTGAGCTGGCTGATCGGCACCGTGTTGGCACTGGTGCTGGGCGGTGCATTCGCGCGCCTCGCGCGCGATT
>CAJDWV010000163.1_pt1 | contig 11964 bp, 11 predicted proteins | sample 7391731 | NCBI WGS metagenome assembly CAJDWV01 (sample SAMEA7055746, study PRJEB34461) | soil metagenome | biome: terrestrial ecosystem; feature: Peninsula; material: soil | place: Antarctica | collected 2016
GGTCATCTGCACGTGTGTCACATCCGCGATCAGGCATCCCACGAGAGTACTCAGCTGCGCGCCCCCATCCTGATCCAGGCACAGGGATCATGGGAGCCGGATCCCGAAAGTGCGGATGAGGCGGATGAGCCGACCGCGCCCGTTCGTCAGCCCCATCGAGGCAGCGACCTGTTTGCATTCAAGGGAAACTACCGACACGCGCGCATTGAACCGGGCCTGCTCCCGGTGCTCGCGTTTGCGGGCGGCTATGGCGGCATGGTGCTCGGCGACCACGGCCTCACCACGCTCGCGTTCTGCGTGCGCCGCGACGCGTTGCAGAAGCAGCGCGCACGCAATCACGGTTGCAAGGCCGCGCACGCGGCGCTGCGTCACGTGCGTGAGCATTGCGTCGGCGTCGCACGCGCACTCGAAGGCGTCGAACCCGTGGATCACTGGCTGGCGGCAGGACCGATCCGCCCCGGCATCCGCGCGGCATGGCGCAGCGACGAGAGTTTTGCGATCGGCAACGTGGCTGGCGAGGCGCATCCGATCCTTGGTGAAGGCATCAGCATGGCGTTGCAATCCGCGTGGCTGCTCGGTGACGTGCTGATCGCCAATCAACACAATCTGCGCGGCAATTCTTTCCGCAAGACGCATCTCGATACTGCAGGTCGTGAATACGCGCGCCGCTGGCATCAAAGTTTCTCTGGACGCATACGCTTCGCGGCATTCTGCGCGCAGCTCGCGATGCGGCCGGATGCCACACGCATACTGTTGCCGCTGGTGCAGCGCAGCCCGGCTATCCTTACATGGGCCGCGCGCGTCGCGGGCAAGGTTCGGCCGCTTGCTGTCGGTCCCGGATCGCATGCGCACCGTACTGTCGCAACGGGAGAACACGCGTGACCAATACGACTTTCGACGTCCTGCGCAGCATCATCGCCACTGATCATGCGATCGACCCCGCAACGATCAATCCGGAAACGCCCCTTGCGGATCTGTCGATCGATTCGCTGGCAGTGATAGAACTGATCTTCACGCTGGAAGATCGCTTCAGCGTGGTCGCCGAAGATGTGCCGGCGGATTTCCCGAACCTCGGCAGCGTCGCGGACTACATCGATGGCCTGATCGCTCAGCGCGATGCCGCATCCAGCGCAGACGGCGCCGCGCAGTCCTGATGCCCGTTGGCACACAATCGGATGCGCGCCGACGTGTTGCCGTGACCGGCATCGGCGTGGTCTCGCCTCTCGGGAATGATGTGGCGACGCTTTCCGCCAGTTTGCACGCGGGTCGCTCGGGCGTGCGTCGCCTTGAAGTGCCGTTTCTGGATGCGCCGTTGATTGCGCGGTTGTCCAATCGTATCGCGGCACCGGTCGAGTTTGATGGTTCGGCATATTTTCCGCCCGCAAGACTGCGCATGCTTGATCGGGTCAGCCAGTTTGCGCTGGTTGCCGCGGCGCAGGCCGTTGCCGACGCGCAACTCGAACTTGACGATGCCGAGCGCGAGCGCAGCGGCGTATTCCTCGGCTCCGGCATGGGTGGTGGAAATACCAGCGATGCCGGTTATCGCACGCTCGATGAGCCACGCATCAGCGGCGTGGCTCGGGGTCGAGTATCAATTGGGTGGTCCGAACCTGACCTACTCCACGGCGTGTTCGTCCTCCGCAGTGGCGATCGGCGAGGCATTTCGACACATCCGTTGCGGCGAAGCGGACGTCATGCTCGCTGGGGGCAGCGAGGCGCCACTCAACTTCGGCACGCTCAAGGCGTGGGAAGCCCTGAGAACCCTCGCCAGCGAGGATCCCGAGGATGCATCGGCGTCGTGCAAGCCGTTTGCAGCAAATCGCAGCGGTCTGGTACTCGCCGAAGGTGCGGCGATTCTGGTGCTGGAAGATTGGGAACGGGCGCAGCGTCGTGGCACGCGCATCCTTGGTGAGTTGCTAGGTTACGGATTGTGTACCGACGCCGTGCACATCACGCGACCCAGCGTCGAGGGCCAGGCACGCGCCATGTCACTTGCACTCGCCGATGCCGGGCTCGCTCCGGAAGCGATCGACTACATCAACGCACATGGAACCGGAACCGTAGCGAACGATTCGGTCGAGAGCGCCGCCATCAAACACGTCTTTGGCGCACGCGCAAAGCGTATTCCGGTCAGTTCGACCAAATCCATGCATGGACACCTGCTTGGCGCCTCGGCGGCGCTGGAACTCATCGCTACGCTGCTGGCGCTGGAATCCGGCTTTCTGCCACCAACGATCAACCTGCGCGAACCGGATCCGGAATGCGACCTCGACTACATCAGCGAAGGCGCCCGAGCAGTGGATGACGTGCACACCGCCATGAGCAATGCGTTCGCATTCGGCGGCACCAATGCGGTGCTTGTGTGCGCCGCGGCATCCTGAGGCGGAAGTGAGTCGCGCCGGCGGACGACGTCGGCGCATGCATTCACGTAGATACTGCAGTTACCAGGGCAGTTCGTCACCGTTGGCGTGCCAGAACGTGCCGCTATCGTGCATCGTCAGCGCGTCCATGCGCGCAATCAACTGACGCGCGGCGTCCTTTGGCGCAACCGTCCCGTCGCCATTGGTCATGTCGGTGGCGACGTAACCGGGATGCAGCAGCGCAACGGCAATGCTGCGTGGTTGCAGATCCACGGCCAGCGATTTGCCGATCGCATTGACCGCCGCCTTGGATGCGCGATACCCGTACGCTCCGCCGGATGCGTTGTCGGCAATCGAACCCATGCGACTTGTGATGATGCCGACCTTGCCGCCATCGGCAAGCCGCTCGCGGAGAGCCTGCACGACCCTCAGCGGGCCCAGCGCGTTGACCTCGAACTGGAGGCGCATGCTTTCAAACCCCTTGGCATCGATCGCACCGAATTTTTCCCGAGCGAGGATTCCGGCGTTAAGCACCAGCGTGTCGATCCCCACATCCGCGTCGGCAAGACGCCCGGCCAGCGCATCGAGTGCCGTGCCGTCGGTGACATCCACGCCCTCCTCGATCCGCGCACCGGTGTTGCGAAGTTCGGCACTCGCGCGACGGCATACGCCGATAACGCGGTCACCGCGCGAAGCAAACTGCTGGGTGAGCGCCAATCCGATACCTCGGTTCGCGCCCGTCACAAGTACGGTTTTCATGCGCATCTCCTTTAGCAAGGTGCAGTAGATGGCGCCGGACGTGCCGGATTCAACAACCGGCTGCGTCTGCGCGACGGAACGCGGTGCCGGCGAATCCACAGGTATGGGCTACCGATGTGGAGCGGATATACGGCGCGGACCAGAACTCGAATCATTCGCAGGGAAACCTGCCAAATATTTGATTTAAAAGGCGTTTCGTCGGACGTTGCTTCCTGAGGAAAACGTGCAATTGGCGGCCGGATCCCTCAACCGCCGACCGCCACCCGCATACCAAAATCCAGCAGCGGCTGGACGATGAGTGCACGTGCGAGCAGGATCAGCAACCAGGCAAGCATCGGCGAAAAGTCGATGCCGGCGATGGTAGGTAGCCACCGGCGGATTGGCCCCAGTACCGGTTCGGTCAGCTGGAATATCAGCGGCACCAGTGGATGTCGCCGATCGATCTGCACGAAACTCAACACCACCTTGGCGAGGATCAATACCAGATACAGCATCAGCACGAAGCCGATCAGGTCGGCAACCGCCATGATCGCCAGCCCGCCAATGCCGAGCCACTGCCCGGCAACAGCTGCCAAAAGCACCAGTTTAAGGGCCGTCACCAGCCACGCGAGCAGTATCGCCGCGAGGTCAACACCGCGCCACGCGGGAATGATCCTTCGCACCGGCAGCAGCATGGGATTGGTCGCCTTGTAAAGAAACTGGCAGATCGGGTTGTAGAAGTTGGCATGCACGAGCTGCAACAGGATGCGCAGCACGATCAGCGCAATCAGGATCGAAAACGCGAATTCGATCAGGATCTGCAGTGCATTGCTGACATAACTCATCGATCAGTCATCCTTTCCCGAAAGCTCGACACCCCGTGCGGTGGCAGCGGCCAGCGCATCGGCGGCCAGCGTGCGCAATCCACCGCTCTCGAATGCAGCCAGCGCAGCGGCGGTCGTGCCGCCAGGCGAGGTGACACGTTTGCGCAGGGTTTCCGGTGCTTCCCCGCTTTCGACCAGCATGCGCCCTGCGCCGAGGCAGGTCTGGGTCGCCAGCGCACGCGCAGTTTTGCGCGGCAATCCCTGAGCAACAGCCGCATCCTCGAGCGCTTCAACCAGCAGGAAGTAGTACGCAGGTCCTGAACCGGACAACGCGGTCACGGTATCCATCAGCGCCTCATCCTCGATCCACTCGCTGATGCCCGCGGAGTCGAACAACGCCTGGGCGAGCGCGCGCTGGTCAGCATCCGTATTCGCGTTTGCACACAGGCCCGTCGCCCCGGCGCCGATCAGCGCGGGAGTATTGGGCATCACGCGGACGACCGGAAGATTCTCACCCAGCCAGCGCCCGAGCTGCGCGAGCCGCATACCCGCTGCGATCGATACCAGCAGCGGCCGACGTGCGGCAACAACGGGCGCCAGTTCACGGCACACCGATTCGAGCACCTGCGGCTTGACCGCAAGCACCACGCAATCGGCATAGCGTGCCGCCGCCGCGTTGTTGGCACTTACCACGACACCGAATTCCCGCTGCAAACCGTCACGCGCCTCGGCGGCCGGTTCTGCAACATGGATCAAGTCGGGCGACATGCCGTCCCCGATCAGCGCGCCGATCAGGCTGCGCGCCATGTTGCCGCCGCCGATAAAGGCGAGGGTCGTGGAAGGCAGAGATCGGTTTGTCGCAGGGGTCGGGGTCATCGGGGCAGCCATATCGGAGGGCGCACAAGCATAGCAATGCATCCGCTGAATCGGCATCGTTGCGTCGTGGCATTGACCATGCATCCTCCGGGACGCGCACCGGCGCACATTCTTCCGCCACGACGGCGCTATACTGCGGCCTGCCGTCAACCATGTCGGGACGGTCGAATGCACGGGGAGCCCAAGCATGGATATCGCCGAACTTCTGGCGTTCTCGGTCAAGAACAAAGCCTCGGACCTGCATCTTTCGGCCGGCCTGCCGCCAATGATCCGCGTCGACGGCGATGTGCGCCGAATCAATATTCCGGCCTTCGACCACAAGCAAGTGCATGCGCTGATCTACGACATCATGTCGGACAAGCAGCGCCGCGACTACGAGGAGTTCCTCGAAGTCGACTTCTCATTCGATATCCCGAGCCTTGCGCGCTTCCGCGTCAATGCCTTCAACCAGGAACGCGGCGCGGCTGCGGTGTTCCGTACGATTCCGTCCGAAGTGCTGACGCTGGAGGACCTCGGTGCACCTAGCATCTTCAAGGATCTGATCTCCCAGCCGCAGGGCCTGATCCTTGTAACCGGACCCACTGGTTCGGGCAAGTCGACCACGCTCGCCGCGATGGTCGATCATGTCAACAAGAACGAATACGGTCACATCCTCACCATTGAGGATCCGATCGAATTCGTGCACACCGCGCAGAAGTGCCTGATCAACCAGCGTGAAGTACACCGCGATACGCACGGATTCGCCGAGGCGCTGCGCTCGGCGCTGCGTGAGGACCCAGACTTCGTCCTGGTCGGCGAAATGCGCGATATCGAGACCATCCGCCTCGCGCTGACCGCGGCGGAAACCGGCCATCTGGTATTCGCGACCCTGCACACCTCGTCGGCCGCCAAGACCATCGATCGCGTGATCGACGTGTTTCCGGCGGGCGAAAAGTCGATGGTGCGCTCGATGCTCTCGGAAAGCCTGCGCGCGGTGGTTTCTCAGTCGCTGCTCAAGAAGGTCGGCGGCGGACGCATTGCCGCACACGAGATCATGGTCGGCATTCCCGCGATCCGTAACCTCATCCGCGAGGACAAGGTCGCGCAAATGTATTCGTCGATCCAGACCGGCGCGCAGCACGGCATGCAGACGCTGGACCAGTGCCTGCAGGACATGGTCCGCCGCGGCCACATCACCCGAATGACCGCGCTCGGCTACGCGAAGAACAAGGAGATCTTCAAGTAGGCGAGTTCTCCCTGCGAAACGCTTCGGCACGTCCGTGGACTGGAGGCGATTCCTGAGAGGCGAAATCGGTTGAACGCATGGCAATATGAGCGTTCAACCGCGCAAGTCGAGCCTCGTTCGTGGAAGCTGCTCTCGCAGCAATGCGATGAAAAGTCCGGACAACAGACCGACTTCGATCCAAACCGCATATTGCTTGACCAACGAAATCAGTTGGGAAACGGACCTTGCGAAGTTCCAGTTTGCGGATGCTGCGAGTACATCCAGCCACACGCATGGCAGTTCGGCAAACACGACGACGCAAAACACCGAAAGTATCCATGTGCCGTACCGCCGCATCGTTCTGGACGACTGATCCCGACCCACCATGACCAAGGGTAGCGACATCATCGGCAGCCATATGACGAAGCGATAATCGTAGCTGTCCTTGAGAATGAATAACGGAATTGCAGTCAGGTAAACAATCTGGAACAACGCGGTACGTCGCGGCCACGCGTTCAGGAACGTGGATGCCCCGCTCACCACGATTCTAAGCGAAACGACCAGTGAGGCGAGGCTCAAAAGTACGCCGGCGTATCCATAGCCACTACCCGCATGCCTGAACAGCCAATGCGCGCCTGACGCAAATCGTGTCCCACCTTCAGGCGCACCATGACTCAGAATCAGGATGTTCACCGGTCCCAGAACAAGAACTGCGAGAACCAAAGCCAGGGCCGACTGCAAAATCGCGGGAAATCGCCTGCCGCGTGCCACGATCCACGCCAGTGCGCAGCTCAAGCCCGTATAAAGTTTCAGAGCCGTCGTCATTCCGAGCACGAGAAAGCCGACGCTGCGAATGGCAGCCTGTTTCGCGACGAGGCAAAAGCCCGCGAGGCAAAGCATCGACGCAATCAGCAAATCAAAGTTGGCCCGCTCAATCCCGAACTGGACGGCGGGAGAGAGAGCCAACACCACCAGCCATGCAGACTGCGCAAGTCCTGCGGGCGCAAAGCTGAGACAGATCATAAAATAGAAGCAGACGATCATGATCCAGGCGATGGCGACATAGTTTGATCTGACCAATCCCAGCCCTTGCAACGCAAACCATGGTTCGTACCCCTGTGCGTGAGGAAGCGTGTCTGCCGACGGAACGAAACACACGCCAGCCCGCCATTCACCCAGTCCGTCCATGCATGCCTCGGTTCCCAACAATTGTGCATTTGCGTCGGAGAAAGCCGAGTGCTCGGCATTGATGGGCGGCACCCCGATCCATAACACGCGTCCGATGAAGCCTCTTCGCCAATGGCACGATTATCCCACTTGCCCGACAGTGACGAATTCAATGGATCGTGTCGACATGTTTCGCGAAAACTGCACTTCGGCAAGCGTGCAGTCACAGGCTGTTAAGCTCCGCTGCTTCGATGCAATGGAGTAAAACTTGTGCCGCTATCGCGTGATATGGAGTTCGGGCCAAATGATCAGGGCTTGCGCGAGGATGTCGGTCGGCTCGGACGGCTGGTCGGTGACCTGCTGATCGAGCAGGAAGGCCGAGCGTTCTTTGATCGGGTGGAGACTGTGCGCACTGCGGCGATTGCGCGACGCCGGCACGATGAACCGCTGGCGCCGCTGGCGACGAGTCTGGAAGGGCTTGATCCGGCCGTCGCGGTCACGATGTGTCGCGCATTTGCCACTTATTTCCAGGTCGTCAACATCGCCGAGCGCGTGCATCGCGTGCGGCGCCGGCGCGAATACGAGATTGCCGGTGCCGATCCGCAACCGGAGGGCCTGCATGATGTGCTTCTCAAGCTTCGTGAGGCGGGCGTCGGCCCCAACATGCTGCTCGATGTGCTTTCGCGGCTCGATGTCGAACCGGTGTTCACCGCACACCCGACCGAATCCACGCGCGGCGCGCTGCTGGAGAAGGAACAGGACATCGTACGCGCGCTGGTTGCAGATCTCAGCGGACCGCACACGCCGCGCGAGCGCGCCACCGACTGGGCTAGGCTGCGCATGGCCTGTTCTACCTTGGTGATCCGATCTATCGTGTGCTGCCGGTATTTGACGAAGCGCTTGAAGAAGCACTTCACCATGTTTACGGGATTGATGCGCCTGATTCGCGAGTGCTGCGCTTCGCGTCCTGGGTCGGTGGCGACATGGACGGCAATCCGAATGTCGGTGCGGCGACGATCGCGGCAACCCTGCGCACCCAGCGCGAACGCATTCTGCTTCGCTATCGCGAGGAATGCGGACGCCTCGCGCGTCTGCTGAGCCAGACACCCGATTGCGTGACCATCGATCCCGCGATTCTGGATCGCGTAAATGAATATCGTTCACTCATGCCGGACGTGGCCGAAGGCATCCGCCCGCGCCACAGAAATATGCCATATCGCATGTTGTTGCGATTCGTCATCGCGCGCCTCGTTGCAACCGGCGAAGACGCCGGGACCGGTTATGAGGACGTGTCCGAATTCGCCGCGGATATCGCGCTCATCGCCGAGAGCCTGCACGCACATGCAGGGGCGCATGCGGGCTGGTTCGCGGTCAGGCGGCTTGAGCGGCGCATCCGCACATTCGGCTTTCATCTGGCACGCCTCGATCAACGCCAGGATTCACGCGTGCATGATGCGGCGCTCGCCGAGGCGCTCGGCGAGTTGCCGGAGTTGATGGCGGCGCGCGCCTCTCTGCTTGCGCCGTATGCAGCGGGGAAGGACCGACTGCAGTCACGGACTGATGTCGGTGCGCCGATGGCAGCGGGAGAACAAGGGGAATCAGCTTGCGTATTCGGCCGCGTCGTCGCCGTGTTCCGGGAGGTCGCGCGGGCGCGCGGACTGTATGGTGATGCAGCGCTCGGCATCTACGTGATCAGCATGGCCGGCTCCTCAGCGGACGTGCTCGCGGTGCTCGCACTGGCGCGCGCGGGAGGACTGGTGGCCGAGGACGGCAGCGTTCCGCTCGATATCGCTCCGTTGTTCGAGACGATAAGCGATCTCGATGGTGCCCCGCAAACCATGGCGGCGCTGCTAGCGGATCCCATCTATCGCGCGCATCTCGAGGTTCGCGGCAATCGTCAACCGATCATGCTCGGCTACTCCGACAGCGCCAAGGACGGCGGCATCCTCGCTGCGCGCTGGACACTGCAGCGCGGCCAGATTGCGTTGCTCAAGCTCGCGGCTTTTTTTCATGGTCGGGGCGGTTCTATCAGCCGTGGCGGCGGCAAGACCTCGCGCGCGGTCAGGGCCGCACCGCGCGGCGCCGTCGATGGACATTTGCGCGTCACCGAACAGGGTGAGGTGATTCATCGCAAGTACGGCATGCGTGCGCTCGCGTTGCGCACGCTGGAACAAACGGTTGGCGCAGTGCTCACTGCGACACTTTGCCCGCGCCCACCCGATTCACGCGAAATGAATTGGCATGCGGCCATGACACGCCTCGCAGCGGAGGGTGAAGCGGCCTACCGAACCCTTGTCCGCGGTACACCGGAATTCGCCGAATATTTCCGCGCGGCCACGCCGATCGACGTGATCGAACGCATGACGCTGGGCTCACGCCCCGCACGTCGCGGCAGCAACAGCGGCGTGGATAGCCTGCGCGCGATCCCGTGGGTATTTTCGTGGACACAGTGCCGCTCCAATCTACCGAGCTGGTACGGCGTGGGCTCTGCCATTGAAGCGGCGATTCAACGTGGCGACGAGCCGGTGCTGATCGAAATGGCGCGCGACTGGCCGTTCTTTCGTACCCTGATCGAAGACCTGGAAATGGTGCTCGCCAAGAGCGACCAGGACATTGCCGAGTGCTTCTCGCGCCTCGCCGGTCCGCTGCTGCATGACCAGTTCTTTCCCATCCTCGTTGCAGAGTTTTTGCGCACTGTGAAGGGCGTGCTGCGCCTGCGCGGCAACGTCGAACTGCTCGCCGACGATCCACGCCTCGCACTGTCCATCCGCCTACGCAATCCGTATGCCGATCCGATGAACCTTATCCAGGCGGATCTATTGCAACGCTGGCGCGCGGCTGACCGTCAGGATGACGCGCTGTTTCGCGCGCTGGTGTCCAGCGTGCACGGGGTTGCACTAGCGCTGCAGAATACCGGGTGACGCTGCGGAAGAACCCGATCTCAGCCCGTCGTGGACAACGCAATCAGATCGTCGCCTCGGCCGATCCTGGTGTCGAATGTCGTACGGCCGGGATCGCTTGGGCGGCAATGCCACATGCAGCCAGCGTCCACACGATGAGTGCACCGCTGGGCAGATCGAGCACCGCCGACAGCACGAGGCCGATCACGTAACCGGCGATACCGATCGCGTACGCCATCCACAGGCGACCCTTGCCCTGCATGTTCGAGGTTGCGATGGCCGGGACGATCAGGCTCGCGAACACCAGGTACACGCCGACCAGTTGTACCGATATCGTGATCGCAATGGCGAATACGGCATAGAACGCGACACCGGCAAGACGACCACGAAACGCCACCAGCAGCGCTCCGATCACCGCTGTAACCACTGCGGACGGAACGAGTTGCGCGAAACTCACCCACAGGATCTGCCCGACCAGCAGGTCCTTGAGGTGTTCGCCGCCGTGCGGATTGTTGGCGAGCAGCAGCAATGCACCGGTTGCGGCGAGCACGAACAGCGTGCCGATCAGTGGCTCCTGCAATTTTGGCCAGCGGCGGTCCGTGAAACTGAGCAGCGCCGCGCCGATCAGCGCCGAACCGGCTGCGGCCATCTGCACGGCGAGCGCGTTCTCGTGAAATTCGAAGAACTGTGCGGCGATGACCCCGAGCGCGGCAACCTGGGCGATCGCCAGGTCAATGAAGATGATGCCACGCTTGAGGACCTGCTGGCCGAGTGGCACATGCGTCGCCAGGACGATCAATCCGGCAAGTAAGGCCGGGCCGAGAATCGTGATATCGAGCCCCGAAAGGTTCACTTCGATGTCGACTTGTCGACGGCCAGCAGCCGATCGATGCTGTCATCAAACAAACCAAACAGATCCTGGGCGTCGCTGTCGCCTCCTACCGTGAACGGCAATGTCACCGCCGGCACGCCGGTGCGCCCGGACAACCAGTTCGCGGCCTTCGGATCCTGATAGGCGGCGCTGATGATCGCGAGCGTATTGGAGCCCTTCGTCTTGTCGATGAGACTGGAAAGATAGGAGCTCGTAGGTGGAACACCGGGTTTGGGCTCAAGCGCGCCGATGCGGTTGAGGCCAAGCCAGGTCTCGAAATACAGCCAGCTTTCGTGATGCACGACGACGTCGCGACCCTTGAGCGGCGCGGCTTTCGCTTCCCAGCGCTTGATCGCGGCCATCCAGCGCGTCGTGAAGTCGGCAAGGTGCTGCTGGTATTTCGCCGCATTGCCCGGGTCGAGTTCCCCAAGTCGCGCGGCCAGCGCCTTGGCCACCGCGGCCATCCGATACGGATCCATCTGGATGTGCGGATTGCCGTCCGGATGGATGTCGCCGCTGGCACGATCGAGCTGGGCAGGCTTGCCGAGCAGGTTCACCTGCGCACCGGCCATGAAGTAGCCGGCACCCGCGGTCACCTTGTTGTTGCCGGCCTGGCGAAGCAGTTGCGGCAACCAGCCGATCTCGAGTTCGGCACCGGTACAAACGACAAGGTCGGCACGTCGCACCTTCGCAATCAAGCTCGGCCGCGCCTCGACGATGTGGGGATCCTGCAATGCATTGGTCGCGACATCGATGTGGATTGCGTCGCCGGCCAGCTCTTCGAGCATCGCGCCCCATTCGGGTTCACAAGCAAATACGCGAAGTTCGGCATGCGCCGATGGGGCGCCAAGTGCCGCGATAGCGAGCACACCAAGCAGGAGAATTGGATTCATTGCTGATTTCCTAGAACTTGTGGGCGCCGTGTGCGCCGAGCGCCGCCTGGTATTGCACCGTCACGGTGTTGTCGACGGGCTTCTGATGACTGACCTGGAAGCGGAACAGGCTGAATTCGCTGTTGCGCCAG
>CAJDWV010000157.1_pt1 | contig 11921 bp, 12 predicted proteins | sample 7391731 | NCBI WGS metagenome assembly CAJDWV01 (sample SAMEA7055746, study PRJEB34461) | soil metagenome | biome: terrestrial ecosystem; feature: Peninsula; material: soil | place: Antarctica | collected 2016
AGTTTTGATGAAGTGATCGTCTCCGCTCAAGAAGCTGCTGATTTCCTCATTGCTCATACCCTGCCGCAACGCCATCGCAGCATGCTGATATGAGCAGGCAGCACAACCGCTTACTTCGGTCACTGCCAACTGCAGACGCTTCACAAAATCCTTGCCAACCAATCGGCTCTTGTTGTTCCCGGCTATCCGTGGAATTGCCCTCGGAACGAAAACAAAAGCGCGATACATTTCCCACAAGCTGAATTTGTGCTTGAACTCCACTCTTGAGCTTATCGACTCAGGAATTGGTATTTCCGTTTTCATGAGTTACTGCCATGGAGTGTGTAAAAGCGCGAGGCGATGACTGCTCTGTTGAGCACGACCGATCACCACCGTGAAAAAGCGCAGGGTCACCTTCATTGCTGGCTACTCGCGGCGCCGATCACCACCGTGAAAAAGCGCAGGGTCACCTTCATTGCTGGCTACTCGCGGCGACGACCACGAACCCGCCTTGTCCGTACCCGGGTCGCAGCGATTCGATCTGCTGCATCTCGTTCAGCGGGCGAGACAGGGTCTGTCCCCACACGTCGATCGTGAAGCGGCTCGTTGCCAGCAGGCGTGCCACCTCATCGGCCGAATAAAACGTCGCCCCGCGGTAGAACACGTCATCCGCCTGGTGTTCCAGGTACTGCTGTCCGATAGGGGTTTCCCGATCGATGAAGCCGATCACCAGACGTCCGTGCGGCTTGAGCACGCGGCGCGCTTCGGCAAGCGTCGCATCCGCGGAATCCAGAAAACAAAGGGTGGTCATCATCAACGCGTGATCGAAACTGTCATCGGCAAACGGCAAGTACTCTCCGAAACCCCGCACCGTACGGATGCCCCGTGTCGCGGCGTGGCTCAGCATGGCTGGCGAAGGGTCCAGCCCAACTTGTACCCCCAGCGGTGCCGCAAATCGGCCGCCACCCACGCCGATTTCCAGGCCCAGGCCTTCCCAGGGAACAAACGGCCGCAAGGCAAGCAGTTCGGAAACGTAGGCGGCCTCGTGCTTCTCGAACCAAGCCTCGTAACGTGCATGATTGGCGTCAAAGGGCGCAAATGCAGACATGGCTGTCGCTCTCACGTGTTTGGGCTATGGGCCTGTATCTTGAGTCAACTTCTCCTCTGATGATGCGGCCGACTCCCCGGTAGTGCAATCCGGACTGATCGCCAATCCATTTCATGTTGTGCCTACCGCTGTGCCAGACACAGGGAGGCGGTTAGCGCGACGCACACACTTTTCCCTTCCGGTTATCAACGCCGTCCACCAATCAACAGGTAGCCGTGACAGTTGCGCAAGGCTTGGCTGCAAAGCCCAGCACTCGATGTGACACGCAACAGCGAAGATCCTTGCTGGGGATCACGTCACCCAGCCTGGCGTACGAATGCAGTTGTGTGACAAGTGAACCTGATCCGTTCTTGCTATGGTCGGCGGTCGACGACGCGAATGATCAAGCCAATCCCGCATGTTGGCGGCTGCCCGGCATTGATCCGTCTTCACCCCATCTCGCTGGAAAGGAACGACAGGCAAATGCCCGAATCGACGGCGCTGATTACGAATGAACCGGCTGTGCTCGGCCTGCTGGCCGTGGCGCTGGGTCTGGTGTTCTGGACCGAATCGCGCCCGACGGGCTTCTGGAAGCGCTTCTACACCTGGGTGCCCGCGCTGCTGCTGTGCTATTTCATTCCGGCGGTGTTCAATACGGTCGGACTCATCGATGGCGAGCACAGCGGCCTTTATCCGATGGCGCGCGATTATCTGCTGCCGACCTCGCTGGTGCTGCTCACCTTGTCCATCGACTTCAAGGGCATCCTGCGCATGGGTCCGAAGGCACTCATCATGTTCTTTTGCGGAACGCTCGGCGTCATGTTCGGTGCCGTGTTTGCGTTTGGCCTGTTCGAGATCGTTTCATGTCTGGTTGGCCGTGCTGCTGTTCCTGGCCGGCCGTGCCGAGGCGTTCGACCGCTGGACCGGTGCCGATACGCACGCAATCGAGGACATGAAGCAGCGCATGGAAACCTTCGCCGCCGAACACACGCGCGCGGCCACGTTGCCTGATCTGATGATCATTCTTGCCCTTGGACTCGGTGCGATGGGGCTCTCCCACGGCATTGGTCGGCCGCTAGCCACTTGGATAGAGGAAGCGGCGCCGGCGCTTGCCCGCTACAGCCTGACGTCGACCTTCTTCTGGGTGGTGGTGATCGCGACGACTATTGGACTTCTGCTCAGCATGACTCGTGCACGCGCACTGGAGGGCGTTGGCGCTTCCCGGATCGGGTCCGCTGCGCTGTACATCCTGATCGCTACGATCGGCATGCACATGGATATCGGTGCGGTGTTCGAGCGGCCGCGCCTGTTTGTGCTCGGACTGTGCTGGATCAGTGTGCATGCAGTGATCATGCTGGCCATCGCCAAGTGGATCCGTGCGCCGCTGTTCTTCATGGCAGTCGGCTCGCAAGCCAATATCGGTGGCGCAGCAAGTGCACCGGTGGTCGCCAGCGCGTTCCATCCCAACCTCGCGCCCGTCGGCGTGTTGATGGCCGTGCTCGGCTACGCACTGGGAACCTACGCTGCCTATCTGACCGGCTTGATGCTGCAGGCAATGGCCGGCTGAGTAGTCACGGCGAGTGACATGTGTCTTCCGTCTTATTCGTACTCTGCCGGCTCAGGCGACCGCATGCTGTTGCTGTAGATCCCCGAGCGGTCGAAGCAGCAGATACGGCGTTTGCCGGACGCGAGCATCGAGCAGGCGTTGGCGATCCGTAGCGCTCGCGTCTCCGCTTTCTTCGCCGAAATGATCCAGTGGATCCAGTCCCGTCGCGCGACGGTTGTGATGTGGGACCACAGCGCCTTTGCATCGGGTGCCACCGCGAGCGCCTTGCGAAGATCGACCGGAATGCGCGGTTCCGGTACTACTGTCGACGGCGTGATCTCCAGCGTAACCATGTCGCCGCTGGCGATGTCGGCCGCCTCGCGCATCGCCCGCGTCACCTTGAGCCAATGGCTACCCTGCCCGTCCGGTTCCAGTGCGGTTTGAAACGGATGGCCATCCAGACGGCCGTCGACGGTTGTCATGCCGCGTGTCGGCAGCTTCGCGCTGGCCTTCGCAGGCAGTACCACGAACGACCAGGCGGCGCCCTCCGGACTTGCCGGTCGAAGCAGCTTTGCCTTGAATCGGATCGTCTCAATGCGATTACCCATGGCGGCAAGGTATCAAACCAGAAACCACCGCGCAGGCTGGGCTGCAAAGCCCAGCGATCGATGCGATACGCGGCGCAGACAATCCATGCTGGGCATCGCGTTGCTCAGCCCAGCCCACACACCTTTTGACGCCGCCTGCATGCGTCGTCGAGCTTGGGCTGCTTCACCGCGTTCCTGTCAGCGACCCGGCTTGCTCGCGATCGCGAGAAAGATCGGGTAATCATGCGCGGTTCCATCGTCGCTTTCGCGATGGGCGGTGAACGCAGTTGAAAATTGCACGTCGGCAAAGCCTGCTTCACGCAGCCAGTGGGCAAATGAATCCCGCGCGAATCCGTGGTGCACGACGCCTGTCGCCTCGCGGTGAAAGCCGCCGTCTTCGGCATCAAGGTCCGCCAACGCGACGCGGCCTCCGGGTCTGACATGATCCGCCAGATTCCTGAGCAAGCCGGGTACGTCCTCAACGTGATGCATGGTCATCGAGCTGTAGATCAGATCGTACTGCGCGTCGGGTAACTGGTCCGGTACGATTCCCTCGAGGGTGTCGACTTGCGTGAGCTGCTTCTTGTCGCACTTCTGCCGCAGCACATCCAGCATGCCCGGGGAGCTGTCCATTGCCGTCACCTGCGCGAGGTTTGGCGCCATCAGCAACGTCACCAGCCCGGTCCCGGCACCAAACTCCAGCGCGTGCTCCACGCCGGTCGGCGACAACGCGGCGAGCATGGCGCGCGCAATTTTCTGTGCCATGAGAACGCGTCCGGGATCGCTGTCCCATTCGGACGCGATGGTATTGAAACGTTCGACGTTGGCTTGCTTGATATCCATGGCTCTACTCCAGACGCGTGGCTTGTACCTTACGCCGAACGTGAAAACGAGGTCGGCCCGGAAGCGGTGTTGTGCCGCACACACGGAAAGGGTATATGCGAGAGTGAACAAATATAGAAGGAGCGTGTCATGGCAGAGGCTACGATAAAGGCCAACCCCGCCCCGTTGGGCCTGGTCGGCTTCGGGTTTACCACGGTGATGCTCAGCTTGATCAATGCCGGCGTACTGCCCAAGGGTGGCGAGCCGGTGATATTGCCGCTCGCCTTTGCCTTCGGCGGTTTCATCCAGATAATCGCCGGACTGCTCGAGTTCAAGAGCGACAACACGTTCGGCATGGTGGCGTTTCTATCCTACGGCGCGTTTTGGTGGTGGTTTACATTTTTGCTCGTGTTCGGCGGCAACGGCGTACTTGATCTGTCGCAAGCCGGCAGCACCATCGCCGTGACGCTGATCCTCTGGGGCGTGTTCACCCTGTACATGTGGGTTGCCACGTTCAAGCTGAGCAAAGCATTGTGGTGGGTGTTCCTCACCTTGTGGATTACGTTCTTCCTGCTTGGCTTTGGCGATTTGCTCGGTGCCAGCGCCATCAGCAAGGCGGGTGGCTGGCTGGGATTGCTCTGCGGACTGATCGCGATGTACACGAGCTTCGCGATCGTGACAAACACCACTTTCGGCCGAAGCGTCATTCCGCTGGGCACAGCTTTCGTCAAGTAAAGGGAATCCCCTGGCAGGATTGAATCGCGGCCGATACGCAACCGTGGACATTGACGGTTGGCTTTGCTCGACCGGCGTTGGCCGCGATTGCGCCGCGGCACGTCTGCCGGCTGCGGGATCGGTTAGATCACGCGACCTTATTGACGGCGCGCGACATCGGTAGTGTTGCGCGCCATGTCGTCACTTCGACGTTGTACGTTGCGCGCAGTCAGAAGGGGGGCAGACCAAAGAATTGTCACTCGCACCTTATCCGGAACCAGGAAGACCAACGTGAATCCTGACCAGAACTCCACCATCGAAACCAAACGCCTGATATTGGATGCCCTGCGCCCCGAAGACGCCACCGCACTTTTTGCCTACCGCGGCGATTCTGAAGTCGCCCGTTACCAAGGCTGGCAGCCCGCCAGCGAAGCCGACGCCGCTGCCTTTATCGCCGAACAGGCGACGCGCACTTTCGGCACACCCGACAGCTGGTGCCAACTGGCCATCCGCAGCAAGGCCACCGGCGAACTTATCGGCGACTTCGGCGTGCACTTCCCGCCGACCACTGACGATCCCATCGAATTCGGTCTGAGCTTGAAACCCGCAGCACAAGGTCATGGCTACGCCCGCGAAGTCATGAGCGCCGGTATCGATCGCGCTTTTCGTGACTGGGGCTACCGCCGCCTCGTCGGCTCCGTCGACTCGCGCAACACCGCCAGCGTTGCCCTGTGCCGTGTCCTGGGCATGCGTCAGGAAGCGCACCATGTGGAAAGCTATCGCTTTCGTGGGGAGTGGGTCGACGACATGATCTTCGCGATGCTGGCACCGGAGTGGACATACACCGAGGTTGGGTAGCTCGCACACAAGAACCGCCCAAGAATCGAATCAGAAACCGTTCCGGTCGAGTAGCAACGAGCACATACTGCGGCGACAGTAGAGTGCTGTGACAAGGGGTCCTGACCCGGGCCAGGTATAAGGCTTATACGGCTGTTTCGGCATCGGCGATGAGGTGCCCGGTCTTGACCAGGATGATGCAGCCCTCGCGACTGAAGGGCTGGTGCTGGCTCAGGTGCGGGCTGCGGATCCAGCTGCCAGCGGGATAGCGCCCATGCTCGTCCTCGAACACGCCGTCGACCACCAGGATCTCCTCGCCGCCGTAGTGGCGGTGCTGACTGAAATACGTGCCCGGCGCCCAGCGCACCAGCGCGGTGTGCTCGGTACGGAACTCGTGCAATGGCATCACCGACAGGCCCGGCACCAGACCGGGTAGCCAGGGCTCGTCGCGGGTATGCACCACTATCCGCGTCTGATCGAGCGGATCGAAGTAGCGCAGCTTCACGAACAGCACGCAGCCTCCGTCCGACCAAGGGGCGTGCGCCGAGCCAGGCGGATTGCGAATGTACGAGCCAGGACCAAAGCGGCCGCTCTCGTCGCAGAACTCGCCCTCCAGCACAAACAGTTCTTCACCCAGTTCATGCACATGGCGGGGGAAGCGTGAAACCGGCGCGTAGCGCACGACGGAAGTGGCGCGAGCCACTTCATCACCGTCGCGTTCGAGCATCTTGCGCTGGACGCCGGGCGACGGTGAGCCCACCCAGATCATCGCGGATGGATCGACGACAACGCGCTCGGACCAGTCGGAACGAAGCTGCATCCCTTTTACCTAGTTGATTGAAAGGTAGCCAGCTTCACCCTCACCCTGCTGCCGGTCAAGCGACAGGTCAAAAGACAAACGCGTCAGATTTGAAGCGCGATTATTTTTGCTGCCCAAGACATGTTCCTGACACTCGTTTCGCTGCGTGGATTGCGATGTGCCTAAGAAATTGTCCGTGACACTTTATTCTCTGTTGCACCAAGTGCTTGATGCGGGTCAGCGCGCAACTCGCCCAGCGGAGGGATGACAAGCGTGGTGTATTCCTCGTAATGCGCGGTGGGCAGGTCACGCAGCGCAAGGCGATCGATGCGCGGCGTCTCGATTGGCAGTCGCGCCGCCTCGTAGAGAATCACTTCGTGTTCGGGTGGGTACCAGCGCAGCAGCTTGTCGACCAGTGCCTGCAGACCCTCTGGCTCGGAGTGCAAACGGGTGCAGGACAGGTCGCCGGACAGGGCCACCTGCCACAACAGCACCAGTCCAGCGGGGTCGAGCTGGCGATCGTAGACGAGGAAATGCGTCGCTTCCAGCGACTGCGCGCCGCGATGGCCGGGATCGAGATTGAGGTCGGCGTACAGGCAAGCCTCTGCGGAAATTCCCGGCTCCATGCGCGCCGGGAAACCTTCGGCTCGTGCCTTGCGGACCACACGGTGCGGCACGTCGGCGAACACACCCGGATGTCCGTAAAACACCGCGCAGACGTGCTTGCCGGCACGCACCTCGGCCATGATGGCCGCGTCGATCTCGCGATAGGTCTGGCGCCGATCCTTGCCTGGGGCGTAGTGAACGCCGAGATTGATTGTATCGGGACGAAAGCTGGAGATCATCGCCAGTGCGAACGGGTCCGCCAGGCAAAACACCACTTGGGCCTCGCGAATTTCCGACAGGCAACGCTCGCTGACGTGGCGGCCAAACTGGATACCGCTGCCGACCACCACCAGCCCCGCTGCCGCGCCTGGTGCCTCGGCGGCGGCTGTGGCATGAACCACGCGGTCGCGTCCCAGATGTTTGGCGCGGTACAAAGCCTGATCTGCCTCGTGGATCAGTTGCTCGAGCGAGCTGGCGTGCTCGTCCGCCTGACAAATCCCGCAGCTCACGTTGAAGGAAAATGTCTGCCCGAACACGGTCATCGGTTCGATCCGATCGCGCAGACGTTGCATCATCGCTTCTGCTTCCGCCGCGTCTCGCTGATCCAGACGCCAAGGGAACGCAGCGCCTCGTCGCCGGCCGCGTGGCCGTAGCGGTCGTTGACCTGCTTGAAGCGGTCGATGTCGGCGACAATCGCGGTGAACGGCCCCCCGGCATCGCGGGCGCGCGTAAGTGACTCCTCGCCCTGCTTGCGCACCTGCTGGTAGTTCAATAGCCGCGTAAGGCTGTCGTGCTCGGATTGCCAGCGGTAGCGGCGGCGCGCGCGGAACGAGCGGCCCAGCAAGACCGCGAGCAGGATTGCGGTTACGAGCAATCCGAGCATGCCCATGACCAGCAGCCACTGCCGGCGTTTGGTCGCCGTGACCTTTACCGTATCAAGCACTTTTTCGGTTTCCAGCAGATGGATCTGCTGTTCCTTTAACTGGGTATCGAACTGGACCTGCAGGTAGGCCAGTCGACGCTGGCGGGCACTACGCTCGGCCCCCTCCGAGGAGGACATCGCCTGCTTCGTATGCAAGAGCGCCGCAGCAAGGTTGCCGCGCATTTCAGCCAACCTGGCGAGCAGGCGCTCGGTTTCGGCAAGCGAGACATCCGATTTTTGTTGCCGGTAATACCGCAGTGTGTCGGTCAGCAGAGCGTCGGCCTCGTCGAGTTGCTGGTCCGATTCAATCAGGCTTTGGGCAATGACGAGCCTGGCGCTGTACGCGCCTGCCTCGAAGCCCGCGGCATGGAATTCCGCTAGCGCTTCGCGGCCCCATTTCAGTGCCTCCACCGGGTGCCCTTGCGCGAGTAGCATCTTACCGACGCCATACTTTCCGTTGGCGGCGAAGATCGGATCGCCTGCGCTGTTGCATGCCTCGATCTGGCGATATCGCCAATTTTCCGCCTCGCGGTAGTTGTTCGCGTGGTCCTCGGCCAACCCCATGGAGCTCAGCGCCCGGCACAGCGCCGGCGGATCGTTTCCGGACTCGACCTGGCGGAGAGCCTGCCGCGCCAACTCCCGGGCTTTTTCCGGCTCGCCGACGAGTGTGTGCAAGTAGCTGGCGACGCCAAGCAACGTGTCAGACTCCTCGGGCGCCTCGTCTATTAATGGCAGAGCAGCGTTTAGCCAGGTGAACGCCAGCGAAAAGTTTTCGAGATTGGCCGCGATGTTGATGGCCGTCGTGTAAACGCGAATGCGCAACGCCGCCGGCATCGCCTGCTTCAGCAGTTCGGCCAGGCCCTTCAACGCCGCAGGCTGATCCCCGGCGAGCGCCAGGTTACGCAGGCGCACGAACTCGATGCGGTTGCGTTGCTGCAATGAAAGAACATCGTGACTCGACGCCAGGGCGTCAATCTTCGCAGTTGATTCCCGCCACGGCGCCGTGACGGCGAGCCGTTCGATCTCCTGGACTTTCGTTTCAGCCGGATCGGCGGTAATTGGATCAGTGGCATGCGCCGACCCGCCAACGAAAGCCAGCGACAGCAACAGGATCGAGATCAGCCGGTGCATGGCGCGCGCTGACGGTAGTGGCGAGGGTTATTCGTCGTATGCCAAGATCACGTGGTTGGAGGCGAACTGTCCATCTATCAGGCCGGTGAGCTTCTTGATCGCCGCGTAGTCTTTTTCAGACATCGCCTTGCGCTCATCGTCGGACAGGCCGGCACGCTGCATCACCCCGTCCGGGTCCTTTTCATACTCAGCGGCGAGCGCCGCGTCGCTGCCGAGCTTCCTCATCAGGTCGAGCAGTTTCGACATCTCATTTTCCCCCTTCTGAACCCACCAGGCTTCCGTCCCTGCGCGTCCACAATCAAGCGGTGGCGCAGCATTCACATGACAGCCCCACGGGGTGCGCAAACCTGTCTGCCCCACACCGTGATCAGGGGGACATTAGCAGGAAACCGGGCACCAGAAGTGATCAGTGGGTATGCCGGGCAATGTTTTTAGTTCCTGGCCTCTCCCCGCTTGCCCAGATACCAGTCGAACTTCATCGTATCGTCCCAATTCCGTCCCATCTTCGCGAGGATGTCTTCGCGCTGGATCGGCAGCAGGAATCGCTTCGCAATCGCGTTGTCGATGGACGCAGCGGCGGCTTTCATGAAGCCTTCCCGGTTGCCGTAACGCTCTTCAATCGACAGTCTGGGATCGTGTTTGGCCAAGCGTTCGTCACGCGTACGAGCGAATGGGATGAATGCGCCGTTGAGGCCGGAAATGAAACCAAAACGTGCGTATTCCGGCAACCTCCAGTTCCAGGCCGTGTAGGTGCCGAGCGGCACGGAGGACATGGCACCACGCCAGCCGCCCCGTTCGTTGCCGTCGACATCGACGGCAGGCACCAGCAGTGGATATCGTGCGCCGACATGCACCGGCTCGCTGATGATGCCGTTGCGCGCATAGTCGCGACCCATGCCAAGCTGCCACAACGGTGGCGGATCGGTTGGCACACGAATGCCCGGAATCGGCGGGAATTTCAAATCGGCGGCAGCGACAAGCGTGGAGCCCAGCACCGGTGCAACCGTCGGCGGCGGCGCGACCTTGTCGACCACCCAGCTCCGAAGGTTCTCAAGCTGGGCATTCATGCCGTCGGCAAGATCGACATTGGCATTGTAGGGATAGGCCGCTTCGCTGCCGGGTTCGGCGAACTGGCCCGGATACTTCAGGGCGTGCGGTACGCCAGCAAAATAATAAAGCCGGCTGTCCGCTCCCAGCGCGACCGGCTGCTTGCCATCGGTGGTCGTCTGCAGCAACGACGCGATGCGCGCCCAGTATCCCGAGCTGCTGATGATGTACATGATCTTGGGTACAGTGTTGTCCTGCACCGCACGGTCCAGCAGGCCGGCATGGCCTTTGCCATCGATGTCCGGCGTCGGAACGTCGGCGAATGGATACAAGTCCACTGCGCGCACAGCGCTGAGCACCGAGTTGCCCGCCGCGCCAGGTAGCGCGTAACGGTGATTGAAGGAGCCGCGGCCCGCTCCAGCGGTAGTGACGAGCATGCCGTCGAACACGCGTTGGCCGTCCGCGCCGGTGTTGAAACCACGGTAGAGGAAGTCGCGCAGGAAGCGTCCGCCTTGCGAATAGCCGTACGCCAAAACAGCGGCGGCATCGCCGGGACGATCGTTGATGCCGGAAGCAATCTTTCGGGTCTTCAGATGTGTCGCGAAATCACGAAAAGCTGCCTCACCCAAGCCCATCACGGGCGCATCCTCACCTTCGTAGACGAGGCTGAAATACGTATCCGCTGCTGCAGGTTCATCAAGCACGATGGCGCAGCTCGCATCACTTTTCTTCTCGGCCGACGCAGCCGCAAAATGCCACGATTTGCGCGGCACCACGACGCCTGGATCGGCGAAGTCGGCGAGCAAACGAAGTACCGCCGTGCGTTGTTTCGCATCGTGCGCGCAATAGAAGCCGTCGTTTGGCAAATCGAAGGTCTTGCGGTCTTGCGTCATGTCATCGCCCGAGAAGGTGGCGCGCGCAGCGCTGTGCACGCGCGCAACAGGAACCTGGAGGCCGAACTGATCGGGTTCCAGTCGGCCCTGCCAACCTACCCACGCCAGCGAATAGCCAAGTTTGAAGAAGGTGGGATCGGTCAGCTTCTGCACCTTGTCGGGCGCCATCAGGTCCAGGCCATCTTCGGTTTCGAAGAAAACGCTGTCCATATCCGTGCGCCCACGGTTCGCCACTTCGACCAGCGTTGTGTGATTGCCGCGCGCGGCATCGACCGGGCGAATCATTACGAACGGCCCGGAATACTCCACCAAACCATGCGCATTGAGCGGTGCGAAGCGAATATCGGTGATATCACGCGCAGCCTTGCTGCGCGGATCGATGGCGTAGTGAACGGTGCCACGCAGAACTTCATACGTGCCAATATGGCCAAAAGTCTGGCCGCCAATCCAGGGGTGCCGGCTCGTGATGTCGACTGACACGACTTCGGCGTGTGCCAGCGCAGATGTGATAAGGCACGCAAGCAGTACAAGGTATTTCAGCATGGTGATCTCCATTGATTGGTCTGCGGGGTCGCAGCCCTTTTGGTGGCGGCGAATGGCCGCTTCCGGTCGAAACCCAACATGCAGCGCACTCGTTACGCTTTCCATACTGGCTGATGGTCCGATCACCGAAGATCGGTCTCTTGCTGCACTCGTTTCAGAGCAACGCATGCACCCCAACCGCACGCATCACCTCCGCCACGCCACCTGATCCATCGCCGGCAGCGTCTCGCAATTGGCGGTCGCAAGATCGCTGTCCTGACCGACACACAGCGTGAAGTGCGCGGGCAGCAAGACGAGCTCCCGGTGTTCTCCGGCCGCGAGGACGAAACCGCGCACAGAATTGGGCCTGCATTCCGGTGTCGACGTTGCGGGCAACTGGGGCGACGCACAATCGGGTGGCAGCAACTG
>CAJDWV010000107.1_pt1 | contig 11797 bp, 7 predicted proteins | sample 7391731 | NCBI WGS metagenome assembly CAJDWV01 (sample SAMEA7055746, study PRJEB34461) | soil metagenome | biome: terrestrial ecosystem; feature: Peninsula; material: soil | place: Antarctica | collected 2016
CAGCGTCACCGAACGGCAACGCTACATTCTGCGCGTGCGCACGCTCTCGCGCGGAGTCGCCGAGGCGTATTACGCGCAGCGCGAAAAGCTCGGCTTCCCCGGATTGAAACCGCGCAGGGAGGCAGCGTGATGGCCGGTGATAGCGCAGCGTCACTATTGATCGAGATTGGTACCGAGGAATTGCCACCCGGCGCGCTCGATGACCTGAGCGCGGCGTTCATGCGCGGTGTGTGTGACGGGCTGATCAAGCGCGACATCGAAGCGAATGTCGAGGACGCAAAGGCCTACTGCTCGCCGCGCCGCCTCGCTGTTCTGGTTCCCGCTGTCGCCCGTGCGCAGCCCGACCAGATGCAGGAACGGCGCGGACCGGCGGTGAGTGCCGGCCTCGATGCCAATGGCGAGCCGACCCGCGCGCTGGCGGGCTTTGCGCAGAGCTGCGGCGTAGAAGTTGCGGAGCTCGGCAAGCTGGAAACCGACAAGGGCGCGTGGTTTGTGCACCGTGCGCAAAAGAAGGGCCAGCCAACCGCCGCATTGATCGGTGGAATCCTCTCCGACGCGTTGAAGGTGCTGCCGATCCCCAAGCCGATGCGCTGGGGTAACCATGACCATGCGTTCGTGCGGCCGGTGCACTGGCTGGTGATGCTGCACGGAGCGGACGTGGTCGCCGGCGAACTGTTCGGCATCGAATCCACTCGCTATTCACGCGGTCACCGATTCCATCATCCCGAACCGGTGGCGATTGTTTCTGCGGACGCGTGGCTGGATGTGATGCGCGACGTCCGGGTTATTGCGGATCCCGCCGAACGTCGCCAGCGCGTGCGCGACCAGATCGAGCGCGTGACACCGGTCGGTACGCATCCGCATCTTTCCGATGGGTTGCTCGCGGAGATCACGAACCTGACTGAATGGCCGGTGGCGATCGCGTGCACATTCGGCCAGGAGTTTCTGGAGGTGCCGGCCGAGGCGTTGGTCATGACCATGGAGGTCAACCAGAAGTTCGTTCCGGTTTTCGATGTCGGCGGCAATTTGACCGAACACTTCATCGGCGTGGCGAATATTGAATCGAAGGATCCTGCGCAGATACGGCAGGGTTACGAACGCGTGATCCGGCCGCGCTTTGCGGACGCGAAGTTCTTCTATGACGAGGATCGCAAGCAGCCGCTCGGCTCGTATCAGGAATCGCTTCAGCACGTCACCTACCAGCAGGCGCTCGGCAGCGTGTGGGACAAGTGCGTGCGCGTCGCCGAGCTGGCGCGCGTGATCGCCAATCGTCTGCGCGAGACAGGACTCGATGTCGATGCGGCGCTTACCACGCACGCGGCGGCGCTCAGCAAGTGCGATCTCATGACGCGCATGGTCGGCGAGTTTCCGGAACTGCAGGGGATCATGGGCCGCTATTACGCCTCGCAAAGTGACCGGCCCGAGGACGTGGCCGTGGCGCAGGCTCTGGAAGAGTTCTATCGCCCGCGCTCCGGCGGCGATCGCATCGCCGAAGGCCGAATCGCGCAGGTTCTCGCCGTAGCCGAACGGCTTGATACGCTGGCCGGCATCTTCGCAGTCGGCATGAAACCATCCGGCAACAAGGATCCATTCGCGCTACGTCGTACGGCGCTGGGGCTTGGACGAACCTTGATCGAGGCGCAGCTGCAGATGGATCTGCCCACCCACATCATGGAAGCGCTGGCGGCGTTGCCCGAATCCGCGTTTGCCGCAGGCGTTTCGCGCGAAAAGGCTGGCGCATCGTCCTCCTCCGGTCCGGTACGGCGAAGCACCGATCTCGCGGCAGAGCTGTACCAGTTCATTGTCGAGCGCCTGCGCGGCTACTACGCCGACAAGGGCGTACCCGGCGAAGCGTTCGAGGCCGTGCGCGTGCTGGAACCTGCCGACCTCACCGATTTCGATGTGCGCGTGCGCGCAGTCGCGGCGTTTGCGGAACTTCCCGAAGCCGAGGCGCTCGCTGCTGCCAACAAGCGCATCGGCAACCTGTTGCGCCAGGCGACGCAGACGCCGCCCTCCAGCGTCGATGAGAGCCTGCTCGAAGCCGGTGCGGAGTCCGAACTCGCCCACGCACTCGTTGCGGCCGAACGCGACTGCGCACCCCTGCGCGAATCACGCGACTACGTTGGCACGCTCAAACGTCTCGCGCATTTGCGTGAACCGGTGGATGCGTATTTCGATGCGGTCATGGTGATGTGCGAGGATCCATTTCTCGCAGTTGCCGACATCGCGCTGCTGCCACACGGCTGATTGCCCCGTTTTTCGCGCAATCATGTTTCCCGTGCAAGAAGGAAACGCGCGATCGGGCGCTGATCAGGATGCTGCGTTGCCTGCGGATTGTCAGTGGTTTGCCCAGCCAAGCGCGAGCAGCGTCATGTCGTCATCCGGCGGCGCGTCGCCGGTATGCAAACGCAATGCCTCGAGCACCTGATCGATCACCGCGCCGGGTGTGGCGGCGCCACGCGACGCGGCCAGCAGTCGTTCGCGCCCGAAGGCAACGCCAGCGAGTGATTCCTGTTCGATGACGCCATCGCTGTAGAGCAGCAACACGTCATTGGCGTCCAGTTCCAGCACTTCCGCCGCGAATGCCACTTCGGTATCGATGCCAAGTGGTATGTCGCCATGCACCACGATCGGTGCGGGATCGTGGTTGCCGGACGTGCGTACTGCATGCCCATGTCCGGCATCGACAAAACGGCAACTGCGATCGCGCGCATCGAACACGCCGAGCCACAGCGTGACGAAACGCCCGGCGTCGGCGCGATCGTGCAGGTGTCGGTTGAGGCGCCCGGCCGCATGTGCGGGATCCGCATCGTGCGCCAGCTGCGCGCGCAGGAACGACTGTACGGACACCATTTCCAGACCCGCGCCCAGCCCTGCGCCGCTGACGTCTCCGAGAACTGCCACGATGCGCGAGTCATCGAGTTCGAAAACATCAACAACATCGCCGGCCACGACACGTCCCGGGTGCAGGTGCAGCGCATATTCAATGCCGGCAATACGCCCGCGCTCACGCGGCAGCAGACGCCGCTGCACGTCACGTGCACGCGCAAGATCTGCCGCAATCGCCGCGTGTTCGCGCTCACTCGCAAGTCGGCGCAGATTGGCGAGCGCAAGCGCCGCAAGCCGGGCCAGCGCGTGGCAGAACGAGGGTGCATCCTGGTGACGTGGGGCGGATACACGTTCGGCGTCGAGATAAAGGTAGGCTTCGGTCTGCGCATCAAGGATGATCGGCGCACACAGCGCACGCTTCGGTTCCCGATGTGCAGCCTGCGCGAGATTCACCGGGCCTGCTTCCATTTGTGCGATATCGCCATGTCGCGCCGATTCGAGCAGGGACTGGCTGATCTCGAGCGTTGCGGCGCCACTGCTTGTCATCGGTCGCAGGCTGAGCACCTCGACGCCGCCATGCTTCGCAACGAGAAACGCCGCTCGGGTATAACCGGAACCGAGCAGCGCTGCTTCGACCACCGAATCGGCGAGCGATTGCTCGCTGTCGGCAGCCGTCACCTCGCCGGCGCAGCGCAAGAGCAGTTCGAGGCGTTGCTCGGCGAGGTTGCCAAGCCCACGAACCACACTGATGCGCGTTTGCGCATCCGGAAGCGCTTGCACCGCGGAAGGGGTGTTTGTGGCCTGCACGCGAAACCGCCACGCGCCGATACGCAGCACATCGCCAACATGCAGCGCTGCTGTAGCGTTCACCGCGAGCGCCAGCTCATTGAGGCGTGTACCGAGTTGGCTGCCGCAATCGCGCACGACCCACTGGTCGACTTGCGTCTCGATGACCGCGTGGCGACGCGACACGCTCGGTTCGGCGAGGGTAAGCTCACTGCCGGGAGCACGTCCGATGCGGAACGGATGCGTGAGCCGCCAGCGATTGCGCTGCAGCGTCGGCCCTTCCAGCAGGTGCAGTTCCAGCGCGTGCAGGGTGTCATCCCGTTATGATGCCGGTCCACTATTCTGGCGGGCATAGGGCTGCCCGTTATTGCAGTTGACGCGAGCCGGCCGGGAGTCGATGCCGTTGACCCATTTTCATGCCGGCACGATTCATAGTTGCCGCGCTATGCTGCAATTGTCGGACCGCGACTACTTTTTTTCACATTCTGGAGGATTCAACCCATGCACCAGTGGATCGTGCCGGCCCTCGCATCACTGCTGCTTCTGGCGGGCTGCAACATGGCCAATCAAAACGGCAATGAAACCGGCAACGGAAATGATAGCGGCATCGCCAACGGAAAGAGCAATGGCGCGAACAATGCCGTGCAGGAAGCGCCGATACCCAATTTGATACACGGCACGGTGACGCTGCGCGATCCAATACCGGTGCACGTCAATTCCAAGCTGAGCGTGCGCCTCCATGATGTGGCGCAGCCGGAAATCAGCATTGCCGAGAAGACCTTCACGGTCGGTAACACGCCGCCGCCGTTCGAGTTTGATCTGCCGCTGGATCCGCAACGCATCGACCGCAGCCGAACCTACGTCGTCAACGTCATCCTGACCGATGGCGACCGCCTTTTCGAGCAACCGTTGGCGGCACCGGTCCTGACCCAGGGTCAGGGAGCCAGCCCGAAGATCGTCCTGAGTGCCGAGCCGACGCCGGCCGAAGCGATGAAGGACAAGTTCCAGAAGCTGCAGGCACATATTGGCGGCATGAAGAAAGTTGCCGGCACCTATACTACCGATGACGCGTCGATCGGCTGGGACGCGTTTGCCGAACAGAGCACGGTGCGCTTCGTGCGCGTCAACACCGAGTACGACAGTGGCGGCAGCAGCTCGGTCAAGTACGCATATCGTGATGGCCAGCCGATGGCACTCGTCAAACAGGAAGCCGGCGTTACGTTCCGGGCAGGCTGGGACGAGAGCGGCAAGGTTGTCCTCAATGAAAAGGCCGGCGACGGATCTCTGACCGACGAGGACATCACTGCCCTCCACGACAGCGCGGAAGCGGCTTACAAGCTCGCCCAGGACAAGGTGGACGCCAAGATCAGCAAGCGTCGCCGTTGATCGCCCAGGCTCCTGGCCCGCAACTCACTGATTGATGAAAAAGCCGGGAACTTCCCGGCTTTTTCATGCACGCCAATCTTGGTGCGTGGCGCGATCAAGCCGCATGGCGACGACCGCGCAGCAGGTGCACCAGCAGCAGCGAAATCGCGGCCGGCGTCACACCGCTGATGCGCTGCGCCTGGCCGATGTCCACCGGGCGCACTGATTCGAGCTTGCCACGCACTTCGCTGGACAGTCCGTGCACGCTCGCGAAATTGAAATCCGCTGGAATGAGGGTTGTCTCGTGACGGTGCTGGCGTTCGATTTCCTCACGCTGGCGCTGCAGATAGCCTGCGTAGCGCGCTTCGGTTGCCACCGACGCGGCCACGCGCGGGTCGGCGCTGCCGGGGCCAAGTCCCGCCAGCGCCATGAGGTCGACATACGTGACATTCGGCCGACGTAGCAGGTCGATTGCGCGCGTCTCGCGTGAGAGTTCAATGCCGAGCTTCTGCGCGATCTGCGCGCCAAGCGCGTTGTTCGGTGCCGCCCAGATCTCGGCCAGTCGCGCCTGCTCCTGCGCGATCGCATCGCGCGCCCGGCGCATCGCATCAAAGCGTGGAGTAGGCACACAACCGAGCTCGTAACCCTTTCCGGAGAGACGCAGATCCGCATTGTCCTCGCGCAGATGCAGCCGGTATTCGGCCCGCGAGGTGAACATGCGATACGGCTCGATCGTGCCATTGGTGATCAGATCATCGATGAGCACACCGATGTAAGCTTCGTCGCGGCGCGGGCACCACGGTGCCTCGCTACGCGTCGCGCGCGCGGCATTGAGGCCCGCAATCAGGCCCTGCGCTGCGGCTTCCTCGTAGCCGGTCGTGCCATTGATCTGGCCGGCCAGATACAGACCCCCGATCGCGTGCGTTTCCAGCGACGCATGCAGCCCGCGCGGATCGAAATAGTCGTACTCGATCGCATATCCCGGACGCGTGATGTGCGCATTCTCGAACCCGCGGATCGAACGCACCAGCGCGACCTGCACGTCGAAGGGCAGCGATGTCGAGATACCGTTCGGATAGATCTCTGTCGTTCCAAGCCCTTCCGGCTCGATGAAGATCTGATGCGAGGACTTGTCCGCGAAGCGCACCACCTTGTCCTCGATCGAGGGGCAATAGCGCGGTCCGACCCCCTCGATGCGACCGCTGTACAGCGGCGAGCGATGCAGCGCGCCGCGGATGATGTCGTGGGTACGTTCGCTGGTGTGCGTGATGCGGCAACTGACCTGACGCGGATGTTCGGCGGTGCTGCCGAGAAACGAGAACACTGGCGCGGGATCGTCACCCGGTTGTTCGAGCAACTCGGAATAGTCGATGCTGCGTCCGTCAATGCGCGGCGGCGTGCCGGTCTTGAGGCGATCGGCTGACAGCGGCAGTTCGCGCAGCTTTTCGGCCAGCCGGTTGGCCGGCGCCTCACCTGCACGACCTCCTGCAAGTTCGGTCTCGCCGATATGGATGCGTCCTCCGAGAAACGTGCCGACCGTCAGCACCACGGTGGACGCATGAAACGTGAGGCCCATGCCGGTGACGACACCCATCACGCGATCGCCGGCGATGAGCAGATCATCGACGGACTGCTGGAACAGCGAAAGATTCGGCTGATGCTCGACGATCTCGCGGATCGCGGCCTTGTACAGCGTGCGATCGGCTTGGCAGCGCGTGGCGCGCACTGCCGCGCCCTTGGAGGCGTTGAGCGTTCGCCAGTGGATGCCGGAGCGATCGGCCGCCTGCGCCATGGCGCCACCCAGCGCATCGATCTCGCGCACCAGATGGCCCTTGCCGATGCCGCCGATGGCCGGATTGCAACTCATTTGGCCGATCGTCTCGATACTGTGCGTCAGGAGCAGTGTGCGTGCGCCCGTACGCGCAGCCGCCAGCGCGGCTTCCGTACCAGCGTGACCGCCGCCGATCACGATGACATCAAAGGAGTCGGGAAACTGCATCATCGGGGGATTCTACCGTTGCGTGGCGTGCCGATTGCGCGGCACTGCGTGCGTCGTCACAAACCAAGTGACCGGCACATTCACGCGACCCGGTGACAGCTCGGTATGGTTCGCAAAAAGCCGTTGGCACGAAACCTGCTTTAACTAATCTGCACTCCCACCGGCGCACGCCGTTTGCGAGCACGTCGATGGACCGGAGGTCAGGGGCCGGTTCGCGCGTCGGTGGGAGGACGCACCAGTCCGGCTGGGGAGCGGGCTGTTGGGGGATCTGGAAGAGGCTGGCGCCCGGCGGTCGTAGGAACAGGGGGAATCCAAGAGGACCGTATGCCGGGCGCCAGTAACCGGTAATTTGCGCGCTTTGGCGGCATTATACCAGTGCCGCGCGCATTTGCATGCCTGTGATATAGCGCAAATAGTGTGTTGATCGCACAGACGCCTCCACACTACTGGCACCCGCGGCGCAAAACCGTGACACGGTTCACGCTCCCAGACCAAAGCCGCGTATCCCGGAAGCGTCACAAATCGACACTACCTGTCAGTTGTCCCCATAAAATGCGGATCGTGCCTGCGGACGAATATTCCATGGCGACGACGCCCATGGGGACGCTGCCCGCAACGTGTGCTGCAATACGCATTGCGATTCCCGACCGACAGGCGCTGCCTTGACGACTCCATCAGAAACCTCCCTGCACATCAATTTTGCCGATGTGCAGTCCGCCGCGCGACGCATCGCTGCATATATCGTGCGCACGCCGGTGCTGCGTTCTCCGGCACTGGATGCACTGACTGGCGCCAGGCTGCATTTCAAGTGCGAGAACCTGCAGTACGGCGGCGCATTCAAGCTGCGCGGGGCGAGCAACGCGGTATGGTCACTAGACGACGCGGTGGCGGCGCGCGGCGTAGTCACGCACTCATCGGGCAACCACGGCAACGCACTGGCGCTCGCAGCAAAAGCGCGCGGCATCGCAGCGCACGTCGTGGTTCCCGAAGGCGCGGTTCGCTTCAAGGTCGCCGCCATCGAGGCTGCCGGCGCGCACATTCATCGTTGCGCAGCAACGATCGCAGCCCGGGAAGCCGCTGCGGATGCCCTCTGCGCCGAAACCGGCGCGACACTGATCCATCCGTATGCCGATGCCGCCGTAATCGCCGGCCAAGGCACGGCGGCGCTGGAGCTGTTCGACCAAGCGGGCCCGATGGATGTACTGATCACGCCGGTTGGGGGTGGCGGACTCGCTGCCGGCAGCGCGACCGTCGCGGCGCACTGTGTCCCCGGGATCCGGTTGTATGCCGCTGAGCCGACCGGCGCCGCGGACGCATGGCAATCGCTGCAGCAGGACGATCGCGTAACGGATATGCAGCCGGACACGCTGTGTGATGGCCTGCGCGCACTGGTAGGCGTGCCGAATCTGGACATGCTGCGCCGTCATAATGTCCATGTGCTACGCGTCGATGACGCTGCCACTATTGCCGCGATGCGCAGTATCTTCGAGACCCTCAAACTGGTCGTGGAACCTTCCGCAGCAATTGCGCTGGCAGCGGTGATCGGCAACCGCGAACTGTTTCGCGGATACCGCGTCGGCGTGATCCTGAGCGGCGGCAATGTTGATCTGGATGCACTGCCGTGGTGAATCCGCCGCTGTCTGGCCTTGCGACCGCCGACGTCGTGGTATCTCACGCGCGCCGACGCAACGTCACCGCGACCAGCGCCAGCGCGATCATCGCAATGCCGCCCGCCTCCGACAACGAAGGCGCTTCGCCGAGCAGCCCCCACGCCAGCAGGATGCCCGCAATCGGCACGACCAGACTGGTGAGTCCCGCGACCGATGTCGGCAACTGCTCGACAATGTAGGACCACAGCAGCCAGGCGAGTCCTGACGAGAGCAGGCCGTTGTACAGAAGCGCACCAATGAAATAGCCGCTCCACTCGATTGGCCGCTCGTGCACGCAAAGCGCGATAAGCACCAGCCCGACGGTACCAGCCAGCATCTGCCAAGCCGTCATCGATAGTAATCCGACCTTGCCGCCCGCCAACAGACGCTTGGTAAGTACCACGCCAATTGCCCAGCAAACGCCGCCGCCGATCGCGAGCAACGCGCTGGTCGTGCCGCCCATGCCTTGCCACGGCTCGAGCACGAACAGCAGCCCGATCAACGCCAGCGCGAGGCTCGCAAGCTGCCGCCGCGAAGGGTGTTCGCGGAGAATCCACCACGCGATCAGCACTGTCCAGAACGGCATCGTGTAAGCGAGCAACGCGGTCTTGCCGGCGCCACCATCGACGAGCGCCCACTGCACGAGTGCCTGAAATGCCATCGTCTGAGCAAGCCCGATCAGCACGATCGGCAGCAGCGGCGGCGGGCGCAACGAGACGCCGCGCACCCATAGTGCGACAAACATGACCGCACTGCCGAACACATATCGCACCGCTGCGAACTCGAACGGTCCCGAGTAACGCAACACCTGCTTCATCACGATCCAGTTGTAGCTCCAGATAACGCTGAGGAGGATCAGTGCGATGAAGGCGTTGCGCCGGGACTCGGGCATGCGGTTCTCGTTGGCGAATGCGCAGCAGTTGTATAGCGTGCGCATTGCAAAGCGGAATCAAGCGACCAATGATACGGGTTCCACACGCAACCGCGGATCGATTCATGCGTTGCCCGACTCCTCATGTCGCACCATTGCATGCGCTGCCACGCTGCACGTGGGCCGGCGATGAACCGTTGATGCAGGCCTACCACGACAACGAATGGGGTGTGCCGCTGCATGATGATCAGCGCTTGTTCGAATTCCTGATCCTCGAGGGTGCGCAGGCCGGCCTGAGCTGGCGCACGGTGCTGGTCAAGCGCGACAACTACCGTCGCGCATTCGCTGATTTCGACATCGCGCGCTGCGCGCGCATGAGCGATGCGCGCCTCGAACGGCTGATGCAGGATGCCGGCCTGATCCGCAACCGGCAAAAGCTGCTTTCCGCGCGCGGCAATGCTCAAAGCGCACTGCGCATCATCCAGGAACACGGCAGCCTGGATCACTGGTTGTGGTCACTGGTTGGTGGCAAGCCGCAGGTCAACTGTTGGCGCAGCGAGGCCGAGGTTCCGACCAGCACGCCGGTTTCCGAATCGATGAGCCGTGCCCTTCGCGCTAACGGATTCTGCTTCGTGGGACCCACCATTTGCTATGCGTTCATGCAAGCGACCGGCATGGTCAATGACCATCTTGTGAGCTGTTTTCGCTATCCATCAAGGCCTTAGGACACCCGAGGCACCCCACGTGGGCGCCATCGCGGTATATGAGACGCCCCGGCGGCAATCTTTTCAGACGGGCGATACAACCGGCATTCATGCAGTTCTGGTAAACCTTCATTCGCGCTCGGCGTGATTCGGCGACTGCCAATGACGCCCGGGCGCCGATCGGGAACCATGCGGTCCACGTGATCGCATCGCACAGGGAGCGTGCCGGCACACGGAGGTGCCACCTCCCTGATTGCCGCGCTCACCAATCTCCCGTGCTTTCAACTCTTCGCTACGCTCTTCGTTCGTCGCTTGGGCTCTTCGCCGCGTTTCCCGCTGGCAGTTCCGTCACAACGGCGCAAACAACTCCGCCAGATCCGCCTCATCCAGCTTGAGCTGCTGACTGCTGCCGCCTTCGAGCACCGCGCGCGCAAGATCGGCCTTCCGCGTCTGCAGGGCGTGGATCTTTTCCTCGACCGTACCACTCGCGATAAGCTTGTAGACGAACACCGTCTTGTCCTGGCCGATGCGATGCGCGCGATCGGTGGCTTGGGTTTCCACCGCCGGATTCCACCATGGGTCGTAATGGATCACGGCGTCTGCGGCGGTCAGGTTGAGACCCACGCCACCGGCCTTGAGGCTGATCAGGAACACCGGCACGTCGCCCTCCTGGAACGCGCGCACCAATTCGGTACGCTGGCGCGCCGGCGTGTCGCCGGTCAGACGCAGATACTGGATGCGGCGCTTGTCCAGCGCCTGCGCGATCAGTTCCAGCATCTCGGTGAACTGCGAGAACAGCAGCACGCGACGCCCTTCATCGATCAGCCCATCCAGTCTTTCCAGCAGCGCATCGAGCTTGGCCGAGCCGCGCACCCGGCGCGCGCTTTCGAGCTTCACGAGGCGCGGATCGCAGCACACCTGGCGCAGCTTGAGCAGCGCATCGAGCACCACAATGCCCGACTGCGCGAGGCCACGTTCACGCACCGCGTTGCGCACACGCTCATGCTGGGCGAGGCGCAGGGTTTCGTACAACTCGCGCTGATCGCCTTCCAGCTCGAGGCGCTGCACGACCTCGACCTTTTCCGGCAGTTCGGTCAGCACATCCTGCTTGCGCCGCCGCAGCAGCAACGGTGCGATGCGCTGGTTGAGGCGCTGCTGGCGCTCGGCATCGGCGTGTTTTTCGATCGGGGTGCGGTAAAAGCGCGTGAAATGCCGTTCGCTGCCCAGAAATCCGGGCTCGACCGCATCGAACTGCGCCCACAACTCGCCGAGATGATTCTCCAGCGGCGTGCCGGTCATCGCGAGGCGGCGATCGGCGATCAGTTCGCGCACTACCTGCGCCGCCTGGCTCTTGGCGTTCTTGATTGCCTGTGCCTCATCGAGAATAAGCAGCGAGAAATGCGCCTCAAGCAACCGTTCGCGATCGCGCGGCAGCAACGGATAGGTGGTGATGACGAGGTCGTGATCGGCAATTGAGTCGTAATGTTCCGCGCGGTCCGCGCCGTGCAGGACCAACACGCGAAGATCCGGCGCAAAGCGTTCGGTCTCATCGTGCCAGTTGCCTACCAGGCTGGTCGGCGCGACTACCAGCGCC
>CAJDWV010000150.1_pt1 | contig 11762 bp, 14 predicted proteins | sample 7391731 | NCBI WGS metagenome assembly CAJDWV01 (sample SAMEA7055746, study PRJEB34461) | soil metagenome | biome: terrestrial ecosystem; feature: Peninsula; material: soil | place: Antarctica | collected 2016
CGCCCAGCTTCAGTCACCGCTGATGGACCTCACCGGTCTCACGGATCCGGTGGTCACGTATTACACGGACTACAACGACATCGCGGCAGGGGGCGACGTCGCGATTCTCGACTTCAGCACGGACGGCGGGGCGACGTGGACCAACCTGACGAGCTGGGATGAAGATCATCGCGGCCCGCTGCAGATCACCCAGCCGTTCGCGGCCGACAACGAGGCGAGCACCGCCCTGCGCTGGACCTACACCGACGCCGGATGGGACTGGTGGTGGGAGGTCGACGATGTAGCGGTCACCGCCTGCGACAGCAGCAATGACCGCATATTCGCCAACGGGTTCGAGAGTCCCTGACACCTCCACATCGCGATCGCAACCGAACCGTCGGCTGCGGCAGCAAAGACGTCGAGCTTTGGTGTGGTGACTTGCAGTAATGACGGCGGCGCCGACGGCGCCGCCGATGGGGTCACCATTTCGCCGTCTCTGTCAACCAGCGCATAGCATCCCGTCCCGCGTTTTGCAGGATACGCTTCTTGCACCCGGGTTCGATTTGCCGACGCCGCGATGTTTCCGGTTGGCTGCGGAAGGATTCCGCACCAGTCAACGTTCTGGACCAGAGCGCTTTCGCGCCACTGAGCATTCGCTCCCCAACACGCGTTGGCAGCAACGTCGTTGCCAGAAGACTTGGCGCTTTCATGCGCTTGATTCCTCCCGGACTAGCAAGGCTGCGGCGATCACGATCAGTCGAAGCGGAACCTGATTCCTGTACTTGCAGAGGGGCTTGGCCGCAAAGCGGCGTAAGCTGCCGGACGGCTGTGGCTTGTGACCCAATCGAACTCTTGCGCCGGTACTTCCGCTTGGGATTTCCGGTAATTTCACGGGGAGGAACGACATGAATTCTTGCAAGGTTCGCGGTTGGCTGGCGTTGGGCGCAAGCGTAATCATGCTGTTCAGCATTCCCCTGTCGGCACATGATTCGCGGGGTACGTCCATCAACGTCAGTGTGGACAGTGATTCCAACGTACATCCCTTCAGCAAGTTAATTCTTGGTGTCTCCTACGGGGATCCGGTGCGCAATGCCCAGATGTGCTACCCGCTGGTGCGCTGGGGCGGCAACAGCACCACGCGCTACAACTGGCAGGTCGATGTGCACAACACTGCCTCGGATTACTTTTACGAGAACATTCCCGGTGCCAGTGACCGCAGCCAGGTGCCGCCGATCGGCAATGCGGCCGATGCGTTCGTCGCGGCAGCCATCGTTGCGGGTGCCCAGCCCTTGATGACCATCCCCACCATAGGCTGGACACCGCGTGCGGACAGCCCGCTCGCGCACCCGTACCTGGCGGGATTTTCAGTGGCCAAATACGGGCCCCAGCAGGCAACCGATCCCTACGATCCGGACGCGGGCAATGGCATTGACAGCGGGGGTTCGCCGATCACCGGCAATGACCCGCTGGACACGTCATTTGCCAGCACGCCACCGTTCCAGCGCGACTGGATCGCGCATTTCCAGAGCACGTTTGGCAATGCAGGACAGGGGGGCGTCGCACTCTACAGTCTCGACAATGAAGTCATGTTGTGGAATTCGACGCACCGGGATGTGCACCCGCAGCCCACGACCTATGACGAGACCTGGGAAAAGGCCAGCAGTTATGGCGGCATGATCAAGCAGCAGGATCCGGCCGCCAAGGTCACGGGTCCGGTCACCTGGGGTTACTGCGACCTGTTTGGTTCTGCTGCCGACAGCTGCATGGATGGCCCGGATCGACAGGCGCATGGCGGCCTGCCTTTTGTGGCCTGGTACATGCAGCAGATTTGCGCGCACCCGCTGCCAGGCGGCCAGCACGTAGTCGATTATCTTGACCTGCATTATTACCCCCAGGGCACCAATGTGGCGCTCAGTGACGATGATTCCGCGCCCACGGCAGCGCGGCGTCTGGCCTCGTTGAAGGAGCTATATGACGGCAACTGGGTATCGGATTCGTGGATAGCGGATCTGGGTGACACGGACGCCAATCACTATGACAAGCCCAATCTGATTCCGCGCGCACGTGCCTGGATCGACCAGTACTGCCCCGGTACCCGACTGGCCATCACCGAGTACAACTGGGGCAACGACAATACCGCCAGCGGTGCCGTGGCACAGGCGGAACTGTTCGGCATCTTTGCGCGTGAAGGCGTGGACCTGGCGAGTCGCTGGATTGCGCCCGCAGCGAACTCACGGGCGGAGCGAGCCTTCAGCCTGTTCCTCGACTACGACGGCAATGGCGCTGCGGTGACCGGCAACAGTGTTGCCGCGTCCAGCAGCGCCCCGGATACCCTCGGGGCCTACGCCTTTCAATCCGGGGCGCAAACGTGGGTGTTGTTGACCAACAAGACCGCAAGTAGCCATGACGCAACCGTTGAATTTTCCCAGATACAAGATGGGCCATGGAAACTGTACGGTTTTGACGCCAGCCACACCGTGCACCTGATGGCTTCAGGGGTTCTCGATCATGCGACAACACTGACCCTGAGCGGAGTGCCTGCCATGTCGGCCAGCCTGTTGGTCACCCAGCCAACCGAAAGCATTTTCACGAATGGCTTCGAGCAGATGCCGCCCTGAAGAAGCCGCAAATCAGGTTCGTGCACTCGCGCAAGCATCCCTTCGAAAAATTGACCTGATCGCTACGCCAGCAACAGCTCCGCCGCGCGCTCGGCAATCATGATCGTCGGCGCGTTGGTGTTGCCGCCGATCAGGGTCGGCATCACCGAGGCATCGACGATGCGCAGGTTGTCGACGCCGCGCACGCGCAACTCGCTGTCGAGCACCGCCGCCTCATCGTTGCCCATGCGGCAGCTGCCGACCGGGTGGTAGATCGTCTCGGCCTTGCGGCGAATGAACGCGATGATGTCCGCTTCGCTCTGCGCATCGATGCCTGGAAACAACTCCTCGCCGCGGAAGGCCGTGAAAGGTGCCTGCGCAAGGATCTCGCGCGACAGTCGCACGCCTTCGATCATCACCTTGAGATCATGGCCTTCCGGGTCGCTGAGGTAGTTGGCGCGGATCGCTGCCGGTGCGCGCGGATCGGCCGACTGCAGGCCGATTGAGCCATGGCTGCGCGGACGCAGGTTGCACGCGTGCACGGTGTAGCCGCATCCGTCGAGACGATGACGCCCATGATCGTCGAGCAATGCCGGCAGGAAATGGAACTGGATGTCGCAACGAGAATCGAGCGCCAGCGTCGAGCGCAGGAAGCCGCCGGCTTCGGCGATATTTGAGGTGCCGATGCCCTCGCGTTTCAGCAAGAATCGAAAAGCCACTGCGATGTCGTTGATCTTGTCGTAGGTGACCGGCTGCGTCGAACTCACCAGGGTGCAGATGTCCAGATGATCCTGCAGATTGGCACCTACGTCCGGCGCATCCCGTATGACCTTGATGCCATGGGTTTGCAACTCGCTGGCCGGGCCGATGCCGGACAGCATCAGCAGTTGCGGCGAGTTGATCGCGCCACCGGCAAGGATCACGGTACCCGCTTCGATGCGCGTGGTTTGGCCGTGCCGGCGATACTCGACCCCAACCGCACGCGTGCCGTCCATCAACACGCGCGTGGTCAGCGCGCCGGTCACGACGCGCAGGTTCGCGCGTGTCAGGGCAGGGCGCAGATACGCAACCGCGCACGAACAGCGCGCACCCTTGTTCTGCGTGACCTGGTAGAAGCCGAAGCCCTCCAGCGTCGGTCCGCTGAAGTCGTCATTGCGCGCAAAGCCGGCTGCTGCTGCGGCATCGATGAACGCCTGCGACAGCACGTTGTGGTGGCGCAGGTTGGCGACCGCGAGTGGTCCATCGCCGCCGTGCAACGCGTCGGCGCCGCGCGCGTTGCCTTCGGACTGGCGGAATACCGGCAGCACGTTGTTCCACGCCCAGCGTGCATCGCCGGTGGCACGTGCCCAATCGTCATAGTCGCCCGGCACGCCGCGCGTGTAGACCATTGCATTGATCGAACTGGAGCCGCCGAGCACCTTGCCACGCGGCCACCAGAGTCTGCGACCCAACAGATGCGGCTCCGGTTCGGTCCGGTAGTTCCAGTTGAGGCGTGTGTTGTTGGCGAGCTTGGCGAGGCCTGCCGGCATGTGGATGAAGGGATGCCAGTCGCGGCCACCGGCTTCGAGCAGCAACACGCGATTTGCGGGATTCGCACTCAGGCGGTTGGCCAGCACGCAGCCGGCGGAACCCGCGCCGACGATCACGTAGTCATAAGTCATGCCGCATCGCTCACTGGAGTCATGCGAGTACCTCCACCGCATCGCCGACACTCAGCACACCGCTTCCGCGCGGGATCAGGTTCTGACCGAAAAGCACGCCGGCCGGCGCGCGCCGGTAGGTTGCCAGCGTGCGCAGCGGCTCGCCGTCGGGATTGCGGGTGCCGCGTTCAAAATCGACGTTCGGGACTACGCAGCGCGCGCACGGCTTGACGACATCGAAATCGATTGCACCGATGCGGATGCGCTTCCAGTCATCCTCGGCATGTGGTGCGGTATCCGCAACGACTATGCTTGGGCGAAAGCGCAACATTGGCACCGGCGTCACGAGTTTTGTATTCAGCAGGTCGAGTGCGCCCTGCGAAATCAGCAATAGCGGAAAGCCGTCGGCGAAACTGACCTCGTCACCGGGTGCGCCGTATCTCTCATCCACCGCACGCACGCACGCCTCGTCCATGTAGACGAAACGTGCAGACTGGCCGAGGTATCGGCTGATCCAGGCATCGGCGGTTGCGGGTGCCGGTAGCGCCTGCACCGTACTTTTCCACACCGTGGTTTCAACGCGCGCCCCATCCAGCGGCGGCGACAGATGCAACGGCGGCATGTGCGGTGCAGTCAGCGTGAGGCCATCGCCATCTGGTAGCGCGCGGATCAGGCTCAGACGCGGGTGCTCGCGTCCGGTCATGAAGCGCGCGTCCGCATCGGCGATCATCCAGCGGCGGTCACCCGCGAAACCGCGATCCTCGACCGTCGCGCTTGCCAGTGTCAGCGGTGCACACGACTTGACCGGATAGACATGAATGGTGGAAAGCGTCGGCGTCATCGCGCGATTATGCCGTGGCGTGGGGCGGACTGCTTGCGCAGGTTGCTTTCTCCAGCCGGTACTCAAACGGGTTCGTGGACTTTTGCACGCACGGTATGCTGTACGACGCGTCCCATGTGAAACGAGGTTTCTATCGTGAACATCGATGTGCAATCATTTTTCCATGCGCCCACTTCGACGTGGACGTACCTGGTCGTGGATCAGTCGACGCAGGTCGCCGCCATCATCGATCCCGTGCTGGATTTCGATCCGGCATCGGGGCGGGTCTAATACCCTGCGCGTCGAATGCATTCTGGAAACCCACGCCCACGCCGACCATCTGAGTGCGGCACACTGGCTCAGGAACTCGCTGCAACGTGACGGGATGAGGGCGAAGATCGGTATCGGTGCGGGCATCACTGCTGTGCAACGGCACTTCCGGGAGGTGTTCGCGCTGGATGACGATTTTGTGGCTGACGGATCACAGTTCGACCGCTTGTTCGTCGATAACGAGCGCTTCGACATCGGTTCGCTGGAAGTCCGGGTACTGGCAGTACCGGGGCACACGCCCGACAGTGTCAGCTATCTGATCGGCGATGCGCTGTTCGTGGGCGACACGTTGTTCGCGCCGCGCCTCGGCACCGCCCGCTGCGATTTTCCGGGTGGCGATGCAGCGACGCTGTATCGCTCGATCCAGCGCCTGTACCAGTTGCCGGATGCGACGCGCGTCTTCCTGTGCCATGACTATCCTGCCGATGGCGCCGAGCCGCAGGCCGAGACCACGATCGCGATCCAGAAATCGGAAAACGCGCAGTTGCGCGCAGACACCACCGAATCCGATTACGTTGCGATGCGCATAAAGCGCGACGCGACGCTCTCCGTCCCGCGCCTCTTGTACCCGGCTCTACAGGTGAACATCCGCGCCGGACGCCTTCCACCAGCCGACGCGCAAGATCGAATCCTGCTGCGGCTGCCAGTGAGGGTTGACGGCTGACGTGGACAAGCGGCCTATTCCAGGATCGAACGTACCGCATCCAGAGCTTCTTCGACCAGCGCGGCCGGGGCCTTCTCAACCTTCCTGAATGTGCGGGCACGAGCATCCACGGTACGCGTCTGATCACACAGCACCATCCCCTGTGTGGCGGTGCCGGAACCCATCAGCGTTACGCTGAAGCCGGTCTCGCGCGACGCGGTACCACCTTGGGTAATTGGCGCGACCAGCAACAGGCCGGAAGCCTTGTTGAAGGCATCCGCCGAAAGTACCAACACCGGGCGTGAGCCACGGATTTCGCGGCCCTGCACGGGATCGAGACTCAACTCCAGGATGTCGCCGCGCGCCGGAAGACGGCTCACAGCAGTTCGCGCCCGACAGCTCCGTCGTGCAAGGACGCATCATCACGCCGCCAGATCGATGGCGACTTGGGACTGGCTGCCAGACGATCAGCCAAGCTGCGCCGGGCTGGCGTCACCGACAGCGTTCGGCCGTCAACCGTCAGTTCCACCACCGAACCCGCCTCGACGGCAAGTGTTTTGGCAATCGACTTGGGAATGGAAAGGATGATCGAACCGCCGGATTGGCGCAGGGTTGCCGCACAGGACATGACGCACCTCAGAAGAATGTTTTACTTGGGTAAAATATATCCCTGCGACGTGATTTTGGCAAGTTCGTTCGGCCCAGCGAATATTGCCGTGCATCAACCCGAATTCGGCTCGGCGTGTTTCTTGACCCAAGCGACGTAGCGATTCATCCAACCTTGCAGGAATTTCCGGCTGGCCTCGCCGATTGAGCCATCGGCGTCGAACAGGCCGTCCTTCATCTGGATGAAGGCTTCAGGTTGCCCGAGCGTCGGCATATCGAGGTATGCCAGGACAGCGCGCAGATGTTGCTGGGCAATCGCAGTGCCGATGGCACCAATCGATACGCCGATCACGCCGGCAGGTTTGCCGCTCCATGCATTCTGGCCGTACGGTCGCGATGCATTGTCGATCGCGTTCTTGAGCACGCCCGGAATCGAGCGGTTGTATTCGGGCGTGACAAAAATCAGCCCCTGCGATTGGGCAACCTCCCGCTTCAGGCGCGCAACCGGCTCCGTTGGGTCGGCTTCGTGGTCCTGGTTGAACAGTGGCAGATCGCCGATTTCGAGCTGGCGAAAAGTAAATTCCGGCGGCCCGAGTTTGACCAGCGCATCGGCGAGACGGCGGTTGAATGATTCGCGTCGCAGGCTGCCGATCACGACGCCAATCCGGTAGCCGCTCACTTTGCGCTCTCGCGCCAGTAATTATTGGCGGCGGCAACCGTCTGGAAGTTGGTCGCTACCACGTGCGAGGCCAGTGACAGACTGTCCGCCGAATTGGCGTACTCGGGACGCAGCTTCTTCAGAACCTCCACATCCGGTTGTGTGTATTTGACCCCACGGCGGCTCAGCGCGATGGCAAGCTCGAAGCCTTCCTGCGGGGTTGCGGTAATCAGCGAGGTCAGCCACGTATCGGTCATGTTCATTCTCCTTTACTGTTGAAAAATTCACGCGGTGTCGCGCATCCGGATTGTCTGGCATTGCGTCATGATGCGCCAACCCTTGCACGCCGGCGGCGCGCGCGCCACAGTTGGCATCTGACGGCTATACGGGCCGACGTTCTTACAAGGAGGCAACATGCGCGCTATCCAATGGCTCTGCATTGCGGTGCTGATCACGTTTTTGAGCGGCTGCGGCTACAACACCATCCAGACCAAGGACGAAGCCGTCAAGGCGGGGTGGTCCGAAGTCGTCAATCAGTACCAGCGGCGCACCGATCTGGTGCCGAATCTCGTCAACACGGTAAAAGGCTACGCGCAGCATGAGGAAGCGGTATTCACCAAGGTTGCGGAAGCGCGTGCGCAGGTCGGCAAGATCCAGTTGAGCGCAGATGATCTGTCCGATGCCGCCAAGATGCAGCAATTCCAGGCTGCGCAGGGCGAGTTGTCGAGTGCGTTGTCGCGTCTCATGGCGGTCAGCGAAAACTACCCGACGCTGAAAGCCGATGGGCTGTTCCAGAATCTGCAGGCGCAACTGGAAGGCACGGAAAATCGCGTGACGGTCGCCCGCAACCGCTACATTGAAATCGTGCAGGACTACAACACGTTCATCCGCCAGTTCCCGACCAACCTCACCGCGAAGCTGTTCGGCTACAAGCCCAAGGCCAATTTCACGGTCGCCAACGAGCAGCAGATTTCGACAGCACCGGTGGTTGATTTCAATAAGCCGGCCCCAGCGCCAACACAGCCGCCCGCGCAACCCGCCAATTGACGCGTCACGCCGCGATCGTGGAGCGCTTCAATATTGCTCTTCCTTTCCCGGCTTACGGGAAAGGAGCAGCGGGCAGGCACACACTTCCTTGTCTTCCCTGCAAGCGGCGGACATCCTCTTTTACCTTCCTCCGTTTACGGGGGAAGGTGGCGAAGTCGGAAGGGCGGATGAGCGCCTCGGGCGCGAATGCTGTTTCCGGTTCTGGGCAGTCTCTTCTTTCGTTACTCATGCCAATGAAAAGATGAGACCCCTCGCTCGTGACAAAAGCCCTGCATGCGTAGCCTGATGGCGTCCGCGCGGTTCTGTGTCCTTCTGGCGTTCGTCGGCTGCATCATGGTGTCGTCGGCGCTTGCAGCCGAAGGTGATCCGCAGTCGATTCCGCCGCTCAGCGCGCGCATCACCGACCTGACCGGTACGCTTGATGCCCAGCAGGCGCAGACACTCGACGATCAACTTGCGGCGCTCGAGTCGCGCAAGGGCACGCAGCTCGGTGTGCTGATGGTCGCTACCACGCAGCCCGAGGACATCGCGCAATACGCGATCCGCGTCTTTGACGCGTGGAAACTCGGGCGCAAGGGCGTCGATGACGGTGCGTTGCTGATTGTCGCCAAGGACGATCACCGTGTACGTATCGAGGTGGCACGCGGTCTGGAAGGTGCGATTCCGGATGCCGCCGCCGCGCGCATCATCCGCGAGTACATCACGCCCAAGTTTCGTGCCGGTGATTTCTACGGTGGTATCGAGGATGCCATTGGCGCGATGACCAAGCTGGTCGACGGCGAAGCACTTCCTCCGCCCCTGACTGATGAGGAGTCTTCCGGCGGCGTTTCGCTCGCAGCTCTCTTGTTCGCCTTGGTTTTCGGCATGTTTGTTCGTGGCCTGACGGCTCGCCTTCCGGCACCGATCCGAGCCATGCTGGTCGGCGGGACCACGGGGGGAATCGGCTGGTTGATCGCGCGAGTGTTCCCCGTTGCGTTCGGTTTGGGCGTGTTGGGCTTTCTGTTCGGCTACATGGATGGCGGCGGTGGCGGCGGATTCGCGAACCGCGGCGGCTGGGGCAATTGGGGCGGCGGTAGCGGCGGCGGATATAGTGGCGGTGGCTGGAGCGGTGGCGGTAGTTCTGGCGGTGGCGGCTTCAGCGGCGGCGGCGGCGTGTCCGCTGGCGGCGGCGCCTCAGGGAGTTGGTGAGAGATGGCAATGCGCTGGCTGAACCATCTGGTTTCCGGATCGCTCGCAAAGCGGCATTTCCCGCCTGCGACACTCGCGGCGATCCAGCACGCGATTGCTGATGGGGAGTCGCAACACTTGGGGGAAACCGTGTTCGCGGTCGAGGGTAGCTTGGCTATGACGCAGCTTTTGCGCAAAGCAACCCCCCGCGATCGAGCCGAAAATGCATTCGCGCAACTGCGCGTGTGGAATACCGAACACAACACCGGCGTCCTGATCTACGTGCTGCTGGCCGACCACGCCATCGAAATCCTCGCCGATCGCGGCATCGCGGCGCAGGTCGATGAAGATGAGTGGCGCGCGGTCTGCGCGTTGATGCAGCAGCACTTCACCGCGGGTGAGTACCAAGCCGGCGCAATCGCAGGCGTCAACGCCGTCAACGCGATTCTGGCGCAGCACGTTCCATCCAACGGCCTCGCCAACCCTGACGAACTGCCGGATCGGCCGGTGCTGCTATAGAAGCTCGCGTGGTAGCCGAAGATGCTGGCTCCGATTGTGGATTAGACTGGCTGCATGGAAGCTCCGGTTACCGAACTCCTGACAGCCTGGCGCGCAGGCGACGCGAGCGCTCGCGATGCGCTGGTCACGGTGTTGTATCCGGAGCTGCGCCGGCTCGCGGCGCAACTGTTCCGGGGTGAGCGTGCCGATCACACGCTGCAGCCCACTGCGCTGGTCAATGAAGCGTGGTTGCGATTGTCCGGTTCGTCACCCCTCGCGGTCGCTGATCGTGGGCAGCTTCTGGCCATTGCCGCGCGTTTGATGCGCGAAATCCTCATCGACCACGCGCGCGCGCGCAATGCCGTCAAACGCGATGGTGGCGAGCGCGTGACCTTGTCCGCTCTCGATACTGCAGATGCGCCAGCCGACGCGGTCGATCTGATTGCGCTGGATGGTGCATTGGATCGACTCGAAGCCATCGATGCCGACAAGGCACGCATCGTCGAACTGCGCTACTTCGGCGGCCTCAGCATCGAAGAAACCGCGCAGGCCGTCAGCCAGTCACCCGCTACCGTCAAGCGCCACTGGCAAGCGGCGCGACTGTGGTTGTTTGATGCGTTGAGTGACGGGGCGGTGGGCGTTTAGCAAATCCTGATTGGCGTCACACTCCGCACCTTTCCTGTGCGTCGCATTCGATCCACGCGTGACCATGTACGTTGCGTTGCGTGCCGCGGACGCCGATGTGCAGCTGCGGTGCCAATCCGCTCGCACGCATCCACCACCACAACGTCAGGTTACGGGCCAGACAGCGGGTCGCAGGCATGCGGGCACCGATCCGCTGCAGTGCTCTCGCTCGGCACTGCCACAAATCAGGAATTTCCAGCATGCGTGCTCCCGCCGCAGCGCGGCGCGCCACCAGGTGTTGCATCGCGCCTGAACTGCGTGTCTACAACCATCCCTTCTGCCGCGCCAGGCGATAGGCCTCGATGCGGTTGCCGACGCCGAGTTTGCCGATGGCTTCGGAGAGGTAGTTGCGCACCGTGCCATGCGAGAGGTTGAGTTGTGTTGCGATGTCGCCGGCGGATTGCCCTTCTCCGGCGAGGCGCAGTACCTGGCGTTCGCGGTCATTGAGGGGATCGGCGGCCGACCAGGCTTCCAGCGCCAGTTGAGGGTCGATTGCGCGGCCGCCGCGATGGATGGTGCGAAGTGCCTCGGCGAGATTCTCCGCCGGCGCATCCTTGAGCAGATACGCGCACACGCCGGCATCCAGCGCGCGGCGCAGGAAGCCCGGCCGTGCGAAGGTGGTGACGATCGCGACCTTGATCGGCAGCTCGTGAGGTGGTGACGATCGCGACCTTGATCGGCAGCTCGTGACGTTGTATCCGCTGTGCAAGTTCGAGCCCGGTGAGCCCAGGCATTTCGATGTCGGTGACCAGCACGTCGGGTTTCAGACGCTGCAAGTCGCGCCATGCAGCTTCGCCATCGGCGGCGGAGCCGAGCACCTCGATATCGGATTCCAGCGACAATAATGCCGACAGCGCGCCGCGCACCATGGCCTGGTCCTCGGCCAGCAGCACGCGGATCATGCGCGGCCCTTCACTTCGTCGTCACCCCCACGAAAGTGGGGGTCCATTTTGATTTTGCTGTCGGCTCGACGATGGCTGCAGCGACCGCCGATTTGGTCGCAGGCGCACACGGTATGCGCACGCTGATCGTTGTGCCGCGGCCCTTGGCCGAGTCGACGTTGAGGGTGCCACCCATCGCCGTGGCGCGTTCG
>CAJDWV010000084.1_pt1 | contig 11682 bp, 8 predicted proteins | sample 7391731 | NCBI WGS metagenome assembly CAJDWV01 (sample SAMEA7055746, study PRJEB34461) | soil metagenome | biome: terrestrial ecosystem; feature: Peninsula; material: soil | place: Antarctica | collected 2016
TGCGAGGATCCGGCGCGCATCGCGCGATCACGCTTGGAGATCGCCGCAACCTGGCTCGCGCTCGGCCTCGATACCGACCGCACGTTCTTCTATCGCCAGTCCGATATCCCGGAAATCCCCGAACTCACCTGGATGCTGACCTGTGTCACCGCCAAGGGCCTGCTCAATCGCGCGCACGCCTACAAGGCTGCTGTCGACCGCAACGTCGCCGATGGCGAGGACGCGGATGCCGGCATCAACGCCGGGCTTTACCAGTACCCCGTGTTGATGGCTGCTGACATCCTGGTGTTCAACGCGCACCGCGTGCCGGTGGGCCGCGACCAGATCCAACACATCGAAATGGCCCGCGACATCGCGCAACGCTTCAATCACCTTTACGGCAAATCGTACCGGCAAGTTACCGGCGCCGACGCCGACCCGTTCGTGCTGCCCGAGGTCGTGATCGAGGAAAACGTCGCGACCCTGCCCGGCACCGATGGTCGAAAGATGTCCAAGAGTTACGACAACACGATTCCGCTGTGGCTGGCGTCGAAAGACCTGCGCAAGGCGCTGCTCGGCGTCGTCACCGACTCGATGCGTCCCGGCGAACCCAAGGACCCCGACACCTCCAACCTGTTCGCCATCTACCGCGCCTTCGCGAGCGACGCGGAAACCGCCGATATGCGCCAAGCGTTCGCCGACGGCATCGCCTGGGGCGAAGCCAAGCAACAGGTATTCGAGCGCATCGACGCCGAACTCGCTGCGCCGCGAGCACGCTACGAAGAACTGATCGCGAACCCCGTCGCCATCGAAAAAACCCTGCGCGCCGGCGCCCAAAAAGCCCGCGAACGCAGCGTGCCGCTGCTCGCCGCCCTGCGCGAAAGTATCGGCCTTGGCAACTTCGTCATCCGTACCTCTTCCGCCAACGAGAAAGCATCCGCCCGCGCCGAATCACTCGCGCAGATGAAAAGCTACCGCGAGGACGATGGTCGCTTCTACTTCAAACTGGTCGCCGCCGACGGCCGCGTACTCCTGCAAAGCCGCGGCTTCGATTCACCGAAGAATGCGGGCACGCATGTCGCTGCGTTGCTGCATACCGGAGCGTTGCCGGCGGTTTCCGCGAGTGAACTCGACGGTGCCGCGTTTGCGCTGCGGGACGCTGACGGGAGTATCTACGCGGATGGCCACGCGCCGCACGACGAAGTTGCATCGGCGCTGGCAGCGTTGCTTGTAGATCGGCTGGCGAAGCAGAAGAATTAGCTCGTAAGGAGCTGTGCGAAGCGAAGCCCCGCAAAGTTACCGGGTATGCAAAGCCTCGTTTTCGCAGTTTTTCGACCCAGGTTTTCCCGGTTTTTCGATGCGTGAATTGACTATATCAAAACGCACGGCGTAATCTGACCGCGTATCCACGATGGAGATTCGGCATGACCGCGTGTTCCAGCGCATTTCACGGCAACGTCAGGCATATCGACTGGCGCGCGCTGATCGTTGCGGTACTGATGTATGCGGGCATGTTCGTCTGGCTGCTCAGTTATTCCCCTGTAGCGGAGCCTCTGCGCGCGAGCGCGGATATGGTTCTGGTCACATTATTGCAAGCGCCATCCCCAATGGCGGACCCCTTGGCGCGCGACACGCCGACCCCCAGTACGCAGACTGCCGCACCAAACCATGTATCGAAAATCCGTCGGAGCCGGTCGACGGCGCAATTGTCGCCGCATCGCGAGCATATTGTGGTGCCCGAAGGACAAGAAGCGCTCACCTCTGGCGTGCCAATGGCGAATCCGACGCCCGGATCGATGCCGACACACGGGGTAGGCACGGGCGATTCGATAACATCGCGCGGCAACGGCACCATGGCCGGTGCCCGCTTTCGATCGCCGCGGGTGCTCAACCGCTGGCTTCCGCGCTACCCGTTCAATGCCTTCCAGAGCGGTCAAGAGGGCGTCGTCGACGTGCTGGTCACGATCGATGCGAACGGCAAGGCGATTGCCTCGAAAGCGTACAAGTCCAGCGGTTCCGCTTCGCTCGACGAGGCGGCCGTTGCCGCTGTTATGCGGTGGGAATTCAGGCCTGCTGAGAGGGCTGGTCGACCAATCACCGCTCAAGCGATCATCAGTATCGACTGGCTCATCAATCCCGCGACAATTGTGGCCAAGGAAATTGTGCCCGCCGAACTCTCGCCCGTGGACAAGGCACAAAAAAAGCGCGAGTGCTTTTACGGCCGCTCAAACACTGACGGAACGTGCCGGTTCCTGGTTCCTGGTTCCTGGTTCCTGGTTCGTGTACGACCGACGCAAGGGATGCCATCAAGGCCTTTGCGCAGCCGTCACGACCAGACGCGAAAACGAGACCAGCATGGCTCCGTATGCTCATTGAATTCCTGCTTTGGGCTTTACAGCCGAACCTACGCGTTGTCCGGCGTGATTGGCGTGGCTATTAATTCTCGCTTAATAAGGCGGAAGCGAGATTTCTGGTTCCGCGTCACGCTCAACGGTACTGGCGCAGATACTTCCATTCGAACAGGCGCTTGGCCCAGTGCAGCAGGCGCATCGACGGTAGCAATCGGGTTCGTTGCGGGGTGCGCATTACCAGCGAGCCGCGGTCGAGCGCGTCGACGATGCAGATCAGCTCGACCTTGAAGGTGACGTTCGACGGTACGCCGCGCAGATCGGCGAGCAGATTCTGCGCGGCAGCGACCGCCTGCAGATCGGCCATGTGCGCCTGTTTCGGCATCCATTCCGGACCCGGGAAGCTGCCCGAATCGCCGACCACGACGACGCGTTCGAAACCGGACACACGACAGTGCGCATCAGCCTGCAGGAGTCCGCCTGGGGATCGCGGCAGATCGGTGGCATCGAACCACTTGTTGCCGGTCATGCCGGGCATGAACAGGATCAGGTCGGCGGCAAATTCGCCGCCTTCGGTGACCACCTTGTCGCTCTCGAAGCGCTGCGGCTTGCGGCCGAGATGGGTGCGAATGCCACGCCGCGCCATTTCATCGAGCAGGTGTTTGACGGCGTTCGTGCCGAGGCGCTTGCCGGGTTCGGTGGACGGGTTGAAGAAGATGATGTCGAAGCGCTCGCGCCGGCCTTCGCGTCTGAGCTGCGTATCGAGACCGAACAGGAACTCGAACATCGGCCCCCCGCGTACCGCTGTCGGCTCATTGGGGTTGCCACCGAAACCCACCGCGATGGTGCCACCCTGCATGTCGCGAATCCGATCTCGGATGCGCTCGGCGGCCGCGATGCCTTCGCATGGGGTAATTGCATGTTCGATGCCCGGCAACTTCTTGATGAAACGCCCGCCGGTGGCAATTACCAGCGCGTCGTTGGCAAGATCACCGGTGCTCGTATGGACAACCCGGCCGCCATCGGCAAGCCCGGTGACTTCCGCGGCAACGAACTGGACTCGCTGGCGCCGCAGGAAGTTGTCCAGCGGTACGATGAGATCCTCGCGTTTACGCAGGCCGCTCGGAATCCAGATGATGCCCGGCAGATAGTGAAGTTCGGCACGCGGCGCCACCAGCGTGATTTCAACCTGCGCATCGCGTCGGCGCAACGCGCGGATCGTCGACAGCGCCGCAAAACCGGAACCCAGTACGGCGATGCGTGCAGGAGAGCTCATTATGCTGGCGTGTCCAGTTCAAACCATTGCTTGACGCGTGCCAGTGCGGTACCGCTGTCGCCACCGGTCAGCGCAAACTCATTGGTGCTCGGTGAGTACACATAGTCCTTCGTCCACTCCTCGGCATGCGTTACGATTTCCCGCACTGCATGAATCGTGTGGTCGATATCAGCCATGGTGGTGCTGGGGTGGAACGAGATCCGTACCCAGCCCGGTTTCTCCGACAAATCGCCTTGGTCGATGCGCTCGGTAATCGAGTGGGACAGTGATGGGTCCACATGCAGTAGATAGTGACCATAGGTGCCGGCGCAGGAACAGCCTCCGCGTGCCTGCACGCCGAAGCGATCGTTGAGCAGTTGCACGATCAGGTTGTAGTGGATGCCCTCAACGTAGAACGAGAAGATCGCCAGCCGATCGCGCCGCTTGCGCGCCAGCAGATGCACACCGGGAATGGCTTCCAGTGCGTCCATCACGTAAGGAACGATCACCTTCTCACGCTGGCGCATCGCTGCCACCGTCATCTGATCCTTCAGGCGTACGGCCAGCGCCGCCTTGATCGTCTGCAAAAATCCCGGCGTGCCGGCGTCCTCGCGAGCCTCGATGTCATCGAGAAAGGAATATTCGCCCCACGGGTTGGTCCAGTTGACGGTGCCGCCACCGGAATCATCCGGTACTGTGTTGCGGTAAAGCTGGCGGTTGAAGATCAGGACGCCGGACGAGCCAGGCCCACCGAGGAACTTGTGCGGTGACCACAGCACAGCATCGAGCCGCTCCTCCGGATCGGACGGATGCATGTCGATGTCCACGTACGGCGCGGAAGCGGCGAAGTCGATGAATGCCACGCCGCCGGCACGGTGCATGAGTTGGGCCAGCACGTGATACGGCGTGCACACGCCGGTGACGTTCGAGCAGGCGGTGAAGGAACCGATCTTCAACGGACGATCACGGTATTCATGCAGCAGTTCCTCCAGCGCGGCCAGATCCACCAGACCTTGCGCATCCGGCGGCACCACCACCACATCGGCAATGGTCTCGTACCAGGAAGTCTGGTTGGAGTGGTGCTCCATATGGGTGATGAACACCACCGGGCGCTCCGCTTCGGCGATATCCACGAAACGGCGCAGCCCCTGCGGCGCCTTGAGTCCGAGGATGCGCTGGAACTTGTTGATCACGCCGGTCATGCCGGTACCGGTGGAAAGGATCAGGTCGTTGGGTCCGGCGTTGACATGCGCCTTGAGGATGCGATGCGCCTCGTGGTAGGCCAGCGTCATCGCGCGGCCGGTTTCACTAGCCTCCGAGTGGGTGTTGGCTACGTACGGGCCAAAGCACTCCAGCAGACGTTGCTCGATGGAGCGGTACAGGCGCCCGCTCGCGGTCCAGTCGGTATAGACGATGCGCTGCTCGCCAAACGGCGAGCGGAACGTCTGCCCGTGACCGACGATGTTGGCGCGGAATGCGGCGAAGTGGTGCTCAAGGGTATCCATCGGTTGTTTTCCGATCATAGGTATGCCCGAGGGCCGGGTCCAGCAAGGTAGCATTTCCGAATGCGTGTTTCGGAAGCTCTTCGATTCATGGCTCAACGGGTGAAACGGCAGATTCCGATGTCATCCCGGATTCCTGCTGCGCGGCCGTTGCGGTCAACGGCTTTGCTGGGGCCGCCTGGTGCACTCCGAGCACCGCACGACCGGACGGATCATTCTGCGTGGCGAATGCCTGTGACCAGCGGAATGCCGTCGGTGTCGAGCACGCGATGCTGGGACCGCCCGGTACCAGCCGTGCCGCCACGTCGCCGGGGTAGTGGTGCTCGAACATCACGCGGTAAAGGCACGCTTCCTTGCTGGCAGGTGGGTTGTGCGGGAAGCGCGTCGCCGCGAGCGTCATCTGCACGTCGCTGATGCTCACTTCCGCGTAATCCTTGAGTGCGTCGATCCAGCCGTAGCCAACGCCATCGGAAAACTGTTCCTTCTGCCGCCACGTGATGGCGTCCGGCAAAAGCCCGTGGCCGGCCTCGCGCAATACGTGCTTCTCGATGCGGCCATTGCCTGGTCGCTTGATCGACGGTGCCATCTGCATGGCCACGTCCAGGAAGTTGCGGTCCAGGAACGGCACACGCGCCTCCACGCCCCAGGCGGCGGTCGCCTTGTTGGCTCGCAGGCAATCGTACTGGTGCAGCGAATCGAGTTTGCGCACCAGCTCCTGATGGAACTCGCGATCGTTCGGCGCCATGTGGAAGTACAGGTAACCGCCGAAGATCTCGTCGGCGCCTTCACCCGAGAGCACCATCTTGATGCCCATCGCGCGGATGCGCCGCGCCAGCAGGTACATGGGCGTGGATGCACGGATGCTGGTCACATCGTAGCTTTCGATGTGGCGAATCACATCATCGAGTGCATCCAGGCCCTCCTGTACGGTGAACTCGAAACCGTGATGGACGGTGCCGATCGCGTCGGCCACGGTTTGTGCGGCAGCCAGATCCGGCGCACCCTTGAGGCCAATCGAAAAACTGTGCAGGCGCGGCCACCATGCCTGGCTGCGATCGTCATCCTCGATGCGTCGCTCGGCGAACTGCGCGGCGATCGCGGCGATCAATGACGAGTCGAGACCGCCGGAAAGCAGCACGCCGTAGGGCACGTCGCTCATCAGATGGCTGTGCACCGACTGCTCGAGTGCAGCGCGCAGTGCCTTCGGATCGGCAGGGCCGTGCTCGACCGCATCGAACTCGCGCCACTCCGGCTGGTAGTAGCGTTGCGGCGTGGTCATGTCAGATGTCTGGTAGCTGCCGGGCGGAAACACTTCGACACTGACGCAAACCTCGCTCAGCGCTTTCAGTTCCGAGGCCACCCACTGGCGACCTTGCACATCACGACCGATGTAGAGTGGAATGATGCCGATCGGATCGCGCGCCAACAGCCATGACTTGCGCGCGCTGTCCCACAGTACGAACGCAAACATGCCTTGCAGGGCATTCAGCCACGCCTCGGTCCCGGCGGCATCCGTTGCTTGGCGATACAGCGGCAGGATCACCTCGCAATCGGACTGCGTGCGGAACGCGTAATCGACAAATCCCTCTCGCAGACTGCGGTGGTTGTAGATCTCGCCATTGACCGCGAGAACCTGCGTCCCATCGCCGGACAACAAAGGCTGGGCGCCATTTACCACGTCGACGATGGCGAGGCGCTCGTGCGCGAGAATCGCGCATTCATCGCTGTAGACCCCGCTCCAGTCCGGTCCGCGATGGCGCAGCTTGCGTGCCTGCGCCAGCACCAGCGGGCGCAGATCACCTGCGCCACCCTTCGAATCAAGTACCGCAACAAAACCGCACATAGGGAGATTTGCCGGAAAAGGGAGTAATCGTGACACAGGATGCGCCCGTTTGGACATCCATACAGAAAAATGCGGGTGCCTGCGCTCGCCAATGCCAAGGCCGGTCCATGTCACGGCGCGACGATCATCAAGCTGTTGGCGCACTTCGGCCCGAGCCAACGCTGCCGTCGATGTCGGATCAATCCGCCGCTAGCACTGCGCATTCATCGTCGGCAATCCTCCGCGCAAGTTCCTGGCCGAGGCGGGAGACGCGACACGGTTGACCAACCGTCAGTAGTGACGCAAACAGCTCGTGCTGGAACCGGAACGCACGGACCGAGGCCTGCCAGCCGCTATGCAGCCGGGCGAACGCGACACGTCGAAACGCCTGGTGGGAATGCCAGCCTTGCGTGCTGTCGGTCGGTACCCACACGGCGCAACCCTCCAGCATGTGATCCCAGCCGAAACAATCGGTATCGGGCAGCAGGAACAGCTTCGCAAGCACGCCGTCGTTCGCGTCATGGAAGGCCAGCCATTCGCGGGGCCCGCGCGACGTCACCTCAAAATGCGCGCGCACGCAGTCGCAACGATCCAGTACCGCAAGATCCGCGTGCGCGAACAATAGCTCGCCATTACGACCCAAGGAACGCTGTGGTTCGGGCTTGTCGGAGGCTGCGCATTGCAGCCACAGCACCGGACCCAGCGCCGGTAAAAATGCGGCGATGGTGCGCAGATCAAGACGGTTGCCGGTAGTGTCGTCGGTATCACCGCCTGTTCCGATGGCGTTGACCGCGGCGGGTCGGCCGGGCAACACGGCCGGTTTGTCAAAGGCTCGCTGACGAGAGCGGAGAAACGGCGCACGGCGGCCGTCATGCAGTGACCGACTCCAGATGGCCGTTGATGCGTTGACGCGCTCGGCGGGCAGGGGCGCAGTGATCGAATCCGTATTTTGCAGGAGAGCAAAGCTCATGGGATTGTCCAGTTCATCCAGGGTCCGATGGGCGGATGGCTGGCTTGGATGCGGGGATGGCGGTCCGCGCCCGGCTGGCTACCGAAGCTGATTTGTTGGCGCACGTCACGCCGGGTAATGTCGCGTCCCTGTACGCCAAGGGCGGCCGGGCCGAGAAGAAATCGGTATCACTGGTGCATTTCGCTCGGGGCCGATTCGCTGTTTGCCGTCCGCCGACAAGCTTATTGGTAATGATAACCATTCGCGTTTATGTGTCAAGGGGGGGGGAGAGGGTGACCTTGTCCACGCCAGATGTCGCCCTTGGGTGCCCGGCAGGCCGGAACCGTTTCATCGCGAAGATGCATCCGGAAGCGGGGTTCCGCTGCGAACACGCGAGCCGCGCGCGATTCATAGCGTGCGGCGCTGGCAGGGTGTCTCTTTACAAGGGCTAGGTAATCGCCTCATTGATACGCTTGCGTACACCCTCGTCCAGGCATGCGACCACCTCCAGGGCACCGAGGTTTTCCTCAAGTTGCTCGCGCTTCGTCGCCCCGAGGATCACGGTGGAAACATGGGGATTGTCAAGGCACCAGGCGAGCGAGAGCTGCGCCAGCGGTACGCCGAGTTCGTCGGCGATCGGCGCAAGGCGCTTGACGCGCTCGAGGTTGGCCGGTCCATCGCCTTCAGTGATCGCACTGCGCAACCACTCGTAGCCCGGCGTGTCCATGCGCGAATTCTCGGGAATGCCCGCGTTGTACTTGCCGGTCAGGAGTCCCGACGCGAGCGGCGACCAGATCGTCGTGCCGAGCCCGAACTCCTCGTACAGCGGCGCGTACTCGACTTCGACCCGCTCGCGATGAAGCAGGTTGTACTGCGGCTGTTCCATGCGCGGCGGCTCCATGTTGCGCTCGGCTGCAACGCAGTGCGCCTCGCGGATCGCATCGGCTGGCCATTCGCTCGTGCCCCAGTACATCACCTTGCCTTGGCGAATGAGCGTATCCATGGCCGCCACCGTTTCGGCAATCGGTGTGTCCGGATCGGGGCGGTGGCAGAAATACAGATCCAGATGATCGACCCGCAGCCGCACCAGCGCCGCCTCGCACGCCTCGATGACATGCTTGCGCGACAGGCCCCGCTGGGTCGGACCCGGATCCTTGACCGCTCCGAAAAACACCTTGCTCGACACACACCACGCATCGCGCGGCAGGCGCAGATCCGTGAGTACGTCGCCCATGACGCGCTCGGCCTCGCCCTGCGCGTAAGTTTCCGCGTTGTCGAAGAAATTGATGCCGTGGTCGAACGCGAAGGCGACCAGTTCACGCGCCATCTTGCGTCCTACCCGGTTGCCGAACGTGACCCACGCGCCGAATGACAGTGCGGAAAGTTGCAGGCCAGTGGTGCCGAGTCGACGATATTCCATGCCGAAGTTTCCTTGTCAGTGAAAAAGGCCATCGTACCCGCTCGCGGCTGACGCGCAGCTTGCCGGGTACCCGATTGCACGCAACGCAACCCGCACACGTCGCAGTCGTGATGGTGTTTGTCTGCCCTGGGCTTCAACCCGCAGATTGCAAAAGTTGGCCTACCGCCAGATTGCACCGAGCGCCGACCAGCCGCTCAAAGCGCGTCGCCGTCCAGCTCGCCGGTACGGATGCGCACGATCTGGTCGAGCTGCCACACGAACAGCTTGCCATCACCGATCTTGCCGGTGTTCGCGCTCTGCATGATCACCTCGACCACGCGCTCGAGCAGGTCATCGGGAATCGCGATCTCAAGCTTGATCTTGGGCAGGAAATCGACCACGTACTCGGCGCCGCGATAAAGCTCCGAATGGCCCTTCTGGCGACCGAATCCCTTGACCTCGGTAACGGTTATGCCTTGTACGCCGACCTCGCCGAGCGCCTCGCGCACGTCGTCGAGCTTGAACGGCTTGATGACGGCCATGACCATTTTCATTGCGGCACTCCAGCGTTTGCGTGGCGGACTGCCTGATCCGGCAGCCCGGCTGACTATACCGGATCGCAGCAAGTACCCCGGCGCCACCGTGTAGGAAAAGTCTTACACCTTTTGGCGGCATTCGTCGGCAGCTTTGCACCCGCTGACCGCCTAGAGTGGTTTCCACGGAAGGGAGGGAGCATTCATGGACGATCAAGGCAAGGACGCAGCAGGGAAGCAGCGTGCGGCGGCGGTGTTCGCATCGTCGCCGCACATTTCCTTGCTCATCGGTGCCGGCATGCGGCCGGCTTTCAGTATGATGGATGACGCTGCGCAGAGCGAATCTGCGGTTGCCCAGTCGGGACAAAATGATGATGAACGCACGAGTCATAGAGGACATTGCGCAACGCCTGGCAGCGTTGGCGCCACCGGGGTTTCGCGAAGCGCGCGAGGATCTCGTCGCGAACGTTCGCAGCGTACTGCAAAGCGGACTGCGCAATCTGGATCTGGTAACGCGCGAGGAGTTCGATGTGCAGCGCTGCGTGCTGCTGCGCACCCGCGAGAAGGTTGAATCGCTGGAGCGCCAGGTCGCCGCGCTGGAAAGCGCGTCCGCCGAGCATAACGAGCAAGCCTGAGCGGTGAGAGAAGCACACTCCCGCCAACGAGGCACGCGCTCCGGACACTGTGCAAGCCGGTCGTACGAGCGCCGGTCCAGCGACACGCAAGGCGCGCCGCTTGAGGTTTCATCCAGAAACACCTGATTCCGGGTTTGTTGTCGCGGCGAATCGCGCTGGTGCCCGCAACCGGGGTACCACGCGAATTCGGGAGCCGTTACACATGAGTCTCGCCGTTGTCTACAGCCGCGCCCAGGATGGCATCGCCGCGCCGCTGGTCACTTGCGAGGTGCATTTGTCCGGCGGTCTGCCCGCGACCTCTATCGTCGGCCTGCCCGAGACGGCAGTGAAAGAAGCACGCGACCGCGTGCGCGCCGCGATTCTCAACGCGCAATTGGAATATCCAGCACGCCGCATTACCGTCGGCCTCGCGCCTGCTGACCTGCCCAAGGACGGCGGTCGCTTCGATCTGCCGATCGCGCTCGGCATCATCGCGGCCAACGGTGGTATTCCGCGCGAGCGTCTCGCGCAGCACGAATTCCTCGGTGAACTCGCCTTGTCAGGCGAGCTGCGCGCCGTGCGCGGCGTGCTGCCGGCGGTGTTGCACGCGGCGCGCGCCGGCCGGCGCGTGGTTGTGCCACGCGGAAACAGTGCCGAAGCGGCGCTGGTGCGCGACGCGGATGTGCGCATCGCCGATTCCTTGCTCGAAGTCTGCGCGCATCTCGCCGGACGCATCGAGTTGCCACCCGCGCAGGCGACATCCGGGCCCACGTCTTCACCCCACGAGGACTCGGATCTGGCTGAAGTACGCGGCCAGCAGCAGGCGCGCCGTGCGCTGGAAATTGCCGCAGCCGGAGCCCACAACCTGCTGTTTGTCGGCCCTCCCGGTACCGGCAAGACCATGCTCGCAAGCCGACTGCCCGGCATCCTGCCGCCGCTGGAGGAGAGCGAAGCGCTGGAACTTGCTGCGGTCCGCTCCGTCGCCGGCCTTGCCATCGACGTCGAACGATGGAAGCAGCGTGGCTTTCGCGCGCCGCACCACACCGCCTCGGCGGTTGCGCTGGTAGGTGGCGGTTCGCTTCCGAGTCCGGGCGAGATATCGCTCGCGCATCACGGCGTACTGTTCCTCGACGAATTGCCTGAATACGATCGACATGTGCTGGAGGTGCTGCGCGAGCCGCTGGAATCCGGGCGTATCGTGATTTCCCGTGCCGCGCGCCAGGCCGAGTTCCCGGCGCGCTTCCAGCTTGTCGCGGCGATGAATCCGTGTCCGTGCGGCTA
>CAJDWV010000112.1_pt1 | contig 11675 bp, 6 predicted proteins | sample 7391731 | NCBI WGS metagenome assembly CAJDWV01 (sample SAMEA7055746, study PRJEB34461) | soil metagenome | biome: terrestrial ecosystem; feature: Peninsula; material: soil | place: Antarctica | collected 2016
GTGTACTGCACGATCATGAAACCGGAATCCGTCGCATCCTCGTTGCCGATCAGAAACGCAGGAAGGCCGTCATTGGTCGCGGCATCGACCAGCTTGGCGGTGCGCCGCTCGGAAATCGATGCCAGTACCGGGATCGCCGCCTTCACGTAACTCATCGCGAGCGCGAGCGGCATGCCGTGGAAATGCCCGGCTGAAATGACCTGCTCCTCAATCGGACACGGCTGCGGCGCATCCGGAAAGATCAGCGGGTTGTCGGTGACGGCATTGAGTTCGATATCGACGACGCGCCGCGCCTGCTCGCAGGCGTCGCGAACCGCGCCATGCACCTGCGGCAGGCAGCGCAGGCAATAGGCGTCCTGCGGCTGGTGTTTCTTTCCGCCCTTGAACGGCAGGAAGCGCGTGTAGAACGCCTCGCGGCCGTGCCGCTGCGATGCCGGCACATAATCCCAGGCAATGTCGAAGCGGCGCGCCTGGTCAACCGGATCACTCCACGCTTCGACGCTCCACGTTCGAAAGCGCGGCACGAGGTGATACGGGATGTCCACCAGCGTTGAATCGGCAATATGTGACCGCAGCCGCGCCGCAGTGTTGACCTGACCGGGATGCGGGCGCAGTGCATGCACTTCCTTGCGCAGTGCGCCGCTGCGACCGGCGAAAGCTTCCAGCGTCATTGCGCCGGCAAGATCTGCGCTCGCGATCAATGCCTCCATGCGGTCCAGAACCAACACGGCCATGGCCAGCATCTGGGTGGTGCCGTTATTGAGTGCGAGCCCTTCCTTGTAGGAAAGCCGCAGCGGCTCCATGCCGACCCGTCGCAACGCTTCCGCGCCGCTGACGCGTTCACCGTCGACGAAGGCCTCACCGCCGCCCAGCAGTACGATTGCGAGATGCGACAGCGGCGCGAGATCGCCGCTCGCACCGACCGAGCCGATCTTCGGGATGACCGGAATCACGCCGCGATTGAGCAGCTCCGCGAGCGCACGCAGACTCGACGGACGGATGCCCGAATGGCCACGCATCAAGGTATTGATACGGATCACCAGCATCGCGCGAACCACTTCGGCAGCAAGCGGCTCACCGACGCACACCGCGTGGGTGAGGATCAGGTTGTGCTGCAGTTCCTCCAGCAGCGTGCCTTCATGCTGCTCCGGATTGCCGCCCGGTAGCTTATCGCGTGCGCGGTGCGCACCGAGTAGCTTGTCCGCATTGCTGCCAAAACCGGTCGTCACTCCATAGATGGGCTCGCCCTCGCCGACCTTCTCGGTCAGGAAGTCCGCCGTGCGCTGCACCTGGGCCAGCTGCTTCTCATCAAGCACAACCCCCGCGCCGTCACGTGCAACCGCGATCACCTGCGCGCGCGCCAGGGTGGTACCGTTGAGATGTATAGACTTGGCGTTCATGGGCTGTCGCCTTCGACGAGGACACTGCGCATGGTTTCAATCAAGTCTTTCCGTGGGACCTCCGATTGTTGCTGTGCGCGCAGGTCCTTGACGGTGACGACGTTGTTGGCGATTTCGTCGGGGCCAAGTACCAGGACGAAACGGATACCGGCGCGGTCCGCGTACTTGAACTGCTTGCCGAGCTTGCCGCCTTCCAGTGCGACTTCGGTGGCGATGCCGGCTTCGCGCAGCTCGCGCGCAAGTTCGAGGTAAACCGGCAACTGCGCCTCATCCATCAGCGTGACGAGCACGGTCACCGTACTTTCGGCAACACCGATCAACCCCGCTTCACGGAGCTGCCAGAAAAGCCGGGTCGCGCCGATCGAGATGCCGACGCCGGGAAGGTGCGATTTCGTGTAGTTGCCGGCGAGATTCTCGTAGCGTCCGCCCGAACAGATCGAGCCGATTTCCGGATGCTTGACCAGATGCGTCTCGTAGACAGTGCCGGTGTAGTAATCCAGGCCACGCGCAATCGACAGGTTCATCGCGAAGTGCGTTTCGGGCACGCCGAATGCAGCAATCAGACGCAGGACTTCAGCAAGTTCCGTCCTGCCCTGCTCGAAATCCGCGCTTCCGGCAGGCAGCGCATCCAGTTTGGCAAGTGCATCCGACAACGACGTGGAGCGCGTTGCAACGAACGCCATCAGCGCATCCGCATGCTCGCTCGACAGCACAAACGCCTCCCCGGTCAGCGTGGCACGCACCGCATCTGCACCGCGCTTGTCGAGTTTGTCGACCTCGCGCAGCACCAGGGTCTGCCGTTCACCGTCGACGATACCAAGCCCTTCGAGAAACCCGCGCATCAGGCGGCGGTTGTTCAACTGGATCACGAAAGGTCCGAAATCCAGATCGCGGAATACCGCATGGATCACCGCAGGGATCTCCGCATCGTAGCGCAGCGACAAAGAGTCCTTGCCGATCACGTCGATGTCGCACTGGTGGAATTCGCGGAAGCGTCCGCGTTGCGCGCGCTCGCCACGATACACGCGCTGGATCTGGTAGCGGCGAAACGGGAACGACAATTCGCGCTCGTGCTCGGCAACGTAGCGCGCAAGCGGCACGGTCAGATCAAATCGCAGCGCGAGCTCGGGCTTCTCGCCCTGCTCGATCGCACCGGTGGATTGGACGAAATACACCTGACGCTCGGTCTCGCCGCCTTCCTTGGTCAGCAGCACATTGGCGTACTCCATGACCGGCGTTTCGATCGGCAGGAAGCCATAGCGCTCGAAGTTGGCGCGGATCGTGTCCAGCATGCGCTGCAGTGCAATCTGGTCGCGCGGCAACAGTTCGAGCATGCCGGGCGGCGTGCGGGCTTGGGTCAGGGCCATGCGGGTCCTTGAAGCAGTGAGGTCGACTCGCCCGCGTGAGGAACACGACGGCGAATACTCGGGTGGAACGCTGATATCGGGCGACGATCCCCTTCTCCGTAGTACCACGAGCCGCACGCTTCGAAGCTCACGCTCCGGGCGCCTCAGGGGTACGAACGAAATCCAGGGTTCATCGCCAGCCGCATAGCGTAGCAAAATCGCCATCATGACTGGCGGACAGGCAATCCGAGAGACGATCGCTTCTGACCCAGGTCAATGCGATTTATCGACGCTCGCGTCAGGAGAAATCGATGCACATACACGAATTCTGTTGCGTCACAGCCGCGTCGCCGCTAACATGCCCGGCCCGCTTCGGCGGACCTCCCGCGGGGTGTAGCTCAGCCTGGTAGAGCGCTACGTTCGGGACGTAGAAGTCGCAGCCTCCCGCGGGGTGTAGCTCAGCCTGGTAGAGCGCTACGTTCGGGACGTAGAAGTCGCAGGTTCAAATCCTGTCTCCCCGACCAATTTTCCTGTTTTCAGGACTCCGAACGGACCGCTCCCGCGGTCCGTTCGCGTTTGAACCAGCCTTACGCCCGCCCCATTTGGTCCAACCTATGGGTTTCATTGTGCTTTGCGCTGCGCTGCCATGTGCGTCAGATAGGTAAGCAACGCATCCAGTTCGGTGTCGGACAGGGTGTCAGTGCTGAATCCCGGCATCTTCGCCTGCGGCCAGTGACGCAGCGACTGCGGATTGCGGATGTAGGTGCGCAGGAAATCCGCGCGCAGGTATTCGGTCGGGTTGTGCGGCTGATTGAGGTCCGGACCGAGTCGCGCGTCACCCTCGCCGTTCAGCGTGTGGCACGCAAAACAATGCTTGCGGAACATCGAAAAGCCGGTCCACTCCGGATCGTCTACCGCAAGCCCGGCATCGGGAAGAATCCGCGGAAAACGCGCTTCGACCGCATCCAGTACCCGGATCGTCGATATCTGGAACGGCCATTGCTCCGGACTGATCTGCGCCTTGTCCGCATCGGTCCACACGAGATAGAACGGACCTGCGGAACGCTTCCCGGCGGCAAGAGGCGGCCACGGCAAAGATGCATCCTCGATGGCGAGCCATGCACGCGATCCATTCCGCGCAATTAGCGGTTCGACCGAAAGCTCGGCGACAAAACCATCCAGTGCGACGATCTGGCTGCTGTCATCAGCCGCGACGATTTCCTGCACGTCCTTGCGCGCCAGCAGGTCGACCGTACCCATGCGCCGCGCGTTGCCGTCGATATCGAGCGTCAATACCGCAGCACTGGCTGGCTGCGGAAGCGCAGTTGCAAGAAGTGCGATCAGCAAAAGTCGCAGCCAACGCACGATCACGTGATCCGCAATGCCGGTGTCTAGAACGGAATGTCGTCGTCCTCGAAAGTGTCCGCAGCCGGGCGTGCAGGTGCGGGTGCGGAATCGTCCTGGGAGGAGCGCGCGCTGCGTTGCGGACGATCCTGATTGTAATCGCCACCGCCACCGCCGCCGCCACCAGCCCCACCACCGAGCATCTGCATTTCGTTCGCGATGATATCGGTGGAATAGCGCTCGATGCCCTGCTTGTCGGTGTACTTGTCGGTGCGGATCGAGCCTTCGATGTAGACCTGTCGTCCCTTGGTCAGGTAATCGGCGGCAATATCACCGAGCTTGCCGAACATCTTGACGCGATGCCATTCGGTGCGTTCCTGCTGCTCGCCGCTCTGCTTGTCGCGCCAGGATTCCGACGTCGCCACGCTCAGGGTGGTAATCGTCGCGCCACTACTGGTCACGCGTTTGTCGGGATCGGCACCGAGATTGCCGACGAGGATGACTTTGTTGACGCCACGTGCCATGAGGAAAACTCCGCGTTGGTTTGCAAGGATGCCGAACAGCCCGTGCGGGTCGCTCGGCTCGAACTGTATGGGGCCAAGGATACAGCAGCGCGGGTGCGGCGGTGTCGGCCACGCGCCGCTCGTTGTTGTAGGAATATCGCTTGTTCTGCACGACGCCGCCAGTCGGCTTGAACCGGCGCGCCGCCCGGATCACACCTTATAATCACGCTCTGTTGCCGAACTCGTTCAGGAACCCGTTTGGACTCGATCGAACCTGCTGCCCCGTGCCCTTCAACTCTCGATGCAGCGCGCGCACTCGCGGCTGCGGACATGCAGCACGTGGATGCTTTGATCCGCGCGCGGCTGGCGTCCGATATCGTGCTGGTCAACAGCGTCGCCGAACACATCGTCGGGAGCGGTGGCAAGCGCCTGCGGCCGATGCTGCATGTGCTGGCCGCGCGCGCAGCAGGATACAGTGGCGATTCCCACATCCAGCTCGCCGCTGTCATCGAGTTCATCCATACCGCGACGCTGCTGCATGACGATGTCGTCGATGAGTCGGGACTCCGGCGTGGCCGCGAAACGGCCAATGCCTTGTGGGGCAACGCGGCAAGCGTACTGGTCGGCGACTTCCTGTATTCGCGCGCATTCCAGCTCATGGTCGAACTGGACCGCATGCGCGTCATGGCGATCCTGGCCGACACCACCAATCGCATCGCCGAAGGCGAAGTGCTGCAGCTCCTGAACATGCGCAATCCCGACACCGATGAGCGCGCGTACCGCGACGTCATCGAGCGCAAGACCGCCGTGCTGTTTTCCGCGGCCACGCGACTCGGGGCGGTGATCGCCGGGCTTCCGCTGGAGCAGGAAGAAGCACTCGCCGAATACGGCATGCAGCTCGGCTTTGCATTCCAGATCGCCGACGACGTGCTCGACTACGTTTCCAATGCGGGCACGCTCGGCAAGAACATCGGCGACGACCTCGCGCAAGGCAAGGCCACGCTGCCGGTGATCCTTGCGATCGCCGCCAGCCCGTCGGCCACCGCCGATATCCTGCGCAAGGCGATCGAGACCGGAAATCTCGACGCGCTGGATGAAATTACCGACGCGATCCGCGCGAGCGGCTCACTGGAGGCCGCCCACGCACAAGCCCTGGCGCATTCAGAAGCGGCCCGCCAGGCACTGCTCACGATTCCACCCTCGCCTGCACGCGAGGCGCTGCGCGTGCTTGCCGAGAGTGCAGTCGAGCGCGACGCGTGATGTGATCGCATGAGGTTGCTCAATCGTGCCGCGATTATCGCAGCGCATACTGCTTTGCCTTGCTTTCCCTTTCCCTCGTATACCGAAACAAGCGCAGCCTTCACGCGGATTCGTCGGTCCTCACAACGGTTCGGGACAGTGCACCGCGCACGACCCTCGCCAGTATCCCTTCGCGAATGCCCTTGGGTTCGGCAAGTTGCAGGCGCGCCAGCGCCGCGGCATCGGCTTCACGGGTCGGTCCGGGAGCAGCAACTGCGGCGGCCAGACGCATCAAGCCACGCGCGCCGCTGCCCGACTGACGCTTCAACCACTGCATCGCGGGCAGCAACTCCAACTCTGTCTCGCTGAAATCCGTGCCAAACGGGAACTGGCCAAACAGACCGCGGGCCCTGAACGGTGCGAGCATTTCGGCTATGTATTCACGTGTGTTGCGGCGCCACGCATCGGGAATTACGAAATCGTGCGGCAGCTTGCCCGCACGCATCGCCTCGGTAGCCAGCGGTTCGAGGAAACGCGCGTCACTGATGGCGAGCATCGCGAGGATGCATGCCTCATCGGACTTGTTGCGCAGATCGGCAATACCATATTCAGTGATGTAGATGTCACGCAAATGGCGCGGGATAGTCGTGTGGCCGTAGTTCCAGCGAATGTTTGATTCGACCCGGCTGCCTTTCTCGTGCGTGGCGCGCAGCAGCAGGATCGAGCGGCCATCATCCAGTGCCTGTGCCATCGCGACGAAGTTGTACTGACCGCCGACGCCGCTGACCACGCGGCCGTCTTCCAGCGCGCCGGATATCGCTGCACCGAACAGCGTCGCCATCATGCAGGTGTTGAAGAATCGCGCACCCTGGCGCTGCTGGGCGTCCAGCATCTCCTGACCGCCATACAGCTGGTTTACGTCTGAAACGCGATTCATCGCGAGCCCGGCATGATCGTCACCCTTCAGTCCAGCGAGCCATGCGTAGAACGGTTTCGATCCGAGATAGAACGCGCCCTTGAGGTAATGGCCACCGCGCAAGCGTCCGCCCGAGCACGCTACATCCAGCAGGTCGAGATTTTCAGAATCGTCAAGATTGGCGCCAATACTGGTGCCATCAGCAACCTGCAGCCGATTCCGCTTCCAGGTTGCACCCTTCGGCAGCACGCCCAGCGCCGAGAGGCGTTGCACGGCCGCCGCGTCAAGCTGCGCGGGCAGCACACCGATTGCTCGCCACTTGTGTGCGTCGCCGGATGTATAACGCTCCTCGAACAGATGCGCATCCAGCGCGCGCTGCAACGTGATGTCGTCGTACACGTTGCGCTTCAGTACCCCGCCGCGGCGCAGGTGCATGAAGCCATCCATGACCATCTCGCTCGCGCCATACAACCCGCGCCGGAACGGCGTGAGCCCGCCCACACGGCGGATTACCGGATCGGCGGCCGGATTATCGCCACGCAGTGCACCGAGCGCGGCGCGGTAGTCGTTGCCCTTGCGATGTCGCAACAACGTGGCATAAACCACCGCGTCGGACAGTGCGCCGATGCCGATCTGCAGGGTTCCGCCATCGCGGATCAGGCTGCTCGCGTGCAGGCCGATCGCGTGTTCAACTGCATCGACCGGTTCGCGCGGCAACGCAAACATCGGTTGCGGTGGATCGATATCCTCAACGAGCAGATCGAACCGCTCACGCGACAGTTCCGCATCGCCACCAAGGAACGCCAGCTCCGGATGCACGATGCCCACCAGCAGCGGCTTCGGTCCGCCCTGTTTGGCGACCCGGTCAAGCAGGTCCAGTGTCACATCAGGATTGGACGAGAGGCTGTAACGGGCATCGCGGCCCTCGCCACGCCGCGCGATGAGCTGCACGATCGCGTCGATCCCCGCATCGGCAAGGCTGCGCGCTACCTGCGTATAGTTGATGCTCGCATAGTCGCGTTGCGCCCGTGCGTGACCGAGCATCGCGCCGGACTGGAAGTAGAACTCCTCGATGCGTACGTTGGGCGCGAGACGATCGGCCTTGAGGTCGATCACGTAATCCAGCCGCGGATAGTCGGCGCCGAACTGGCGCTCCAGGAACGGGCCCATGAAACGCCGCTCCAGATCGCCGTACGGCGTCGGCGGATCCAGCGACAAGGCGGTGTAGATCGTCAGTTGCCGCGACGGATCGGCTTCGATGCGCCGATAAATCGCGTTCAACAGGCGATTGGGCTTACCAAGACCTAGCGGCGCGGCAATCTTCACATGCGCGCCCGCGCCGTCGAGAAGTCGATCGACAACGGCCTCCAGCGGGTTGCGGCGCACCGGTTTGTGCATGCATCCATCATCGCAGAATTCGCGCGCATTTCATGTATTTGGCGCAGAAAGCTGAGATGGCACATACGCCGCGCCATGCATGACGCGAGTCCATCTCTCAAAGTTCGCTATCCACAGGCGAATGCGAACGCTTCGCTTCCTCCGCCTGCCGGGGAAGGTGGCGACAGCCGGAAGGGGGTAATGAGCTCCGCAGGCATGAATGCGCTTTGTCCGGCCCGGCTGCAAGCACCCCCTTCAGCCCCCTGGACACGTGAACTGGTGTCATCCGTGGCGCTCGCCTTACGGGCAGCTTCGCTGCTCAAAACGGCTATCCTGCGGTTTTGTCCCCCGCTGCACAGGGGAAGCGGAGCAAACGCGTCACAGGTACTTTTCTTCTCCTATTGGACGGCGACGCGAACAACACATAAATGATCCGCGCGACCATGTTCGCTATGATTGGCCCTTCAAGGGGCAGCGTCCCGGAGGACAGCATGGCCGAGCAATTCAGGATTGCCATCGTGGGCTCCGGTCCCGGCGGCCTGTCGGCGGCCGCGCGGGCTGCCGAGCGTGGCGAGTCGCATGTGCTGCTCGAAGCCGAGCCGCATCTTTCCAACACGATATACCGCTACCAGAAAGGCAAGTTCGTGATGGACGAGCCCGGCATCCTGCCGCTGCGATCACCGATTCCGTTTGTAGCCGGGCTGCGCGAGGAAATCCTAGACGCCTGGGAAGCATCGACTACGAAACTCAAGATCAACGTACGCCACGGGCACGAAGTGTCCGCGGTCACGCGTCGCGACGATGGCACCTTCGAGCTGGTCTGCAAGAACGGCGCGAAGATCGAAGCAAAGGCCGTGGTGCTCGGCATCGGCCTGCAGGGCAATATCCGCAAGCTTGGCGTCCCCGGTGAAGACCTGCCGTTCGTGCAGTACCAGCTCGACGATCCGGAGGAGTACGAAGGCGAGACGATCGCAGTCGTCGGCGCCGGCGATGCTGCGATCGAGAATGCGGTCGCCCTCGCCCGCCAGAACAACGTCATCATCATCAACCGCCGCGACGAGTTCGCGCGCGCCAAGAAGGGCAACGAAGCGGCCATCCTCAAGGCGATCGAGGACGGCACCATCGAGTGCTATTACAACGCCAGTCCGCAAAAGGTCGAGCAGCTCAGCGCCGGCCGCAAGCCCGGGCGCATGGTCCTCACTACCAAGAACGGCCGCGCACAGATCCTGCTTGATCGCGTGATCGCACGCCTCGGCGCGACTGCGCCGCGCGGCTTCGTGGAAGGCTGCGGTGTCACATTTCCGAACAAGGATCCCGCCTCGGTCCCGGCGATCACGCCGCAGTACGAATCCAACGTGCCGGGGCTTTACATCGTCGGCGCGCTGGGCGGCTATCCGCTCATCAAGCAGGCGATGAACCAGGGTTACGAAGTCGTCGAGTACATCACCGGTAGTGAGGTCGAGCCGGCCGACACCCCGCTGCTGAAGGTCAAGTTCGCGGCGCTGCGCAAGCTGGGTTCGGTCGACGAGGTGCTTGCGAGCATCCAGTCGAACATCCGCCTGCTCTCGCACATCACGCCGCTGCAGTTGCGCGAGTTCATGCTCGATTCGGAAATCCGCACGCCGCAACCGAATGAGGCGATCTTCGAACGCAACGATTACACCAATACGTTCTTCTCTATCCTCAACGGCGAGGTGCGCATCGAAATCGGCAAAGACGCGCCGCCGGTGGTGCTGCGTAGAGGCGAGTTTTTCGGCGAGATGAGCCTGATCTCGGGTCGACGCCGCTCCGCAACCGTATTTGCCGGACCCGGCTGCGTCCTGATCGAAACGCCGCGCCGGTCGATGAACAAGCTCATCAATTCGGTGGAGGCCGTCAAGCGCGAAATCGACCAGGTGTTCATCATGCGTGCGCTGCAGTCGCGCATTGCGCCTGAGGCAACACCCGATCAGCTGGCGGAAGTCGCTGCGGCCGCAACGCTCGAGAGCTTCGCGGCCGGCGACATCGTGTTTCAGGAAGGCGAAAACGGCGACTGCCTGCACATGGTGCGGGTCGGTTCACTGACCATCTCTCGCTCAATCGCCGGACGCGAAGTGGTGCTGTCCTACGTGCCGGCCGGCAACTACGTTGGCGAGATGTCGCTGCTCGGCGCTGCCAAGCGATCTGCCACCGCGCGTGCCGCGATCGCGACCGAAACCGTGCGCCTGGATGGCGAAACCTTCAAGCGCCTGGTCGCGCGCAATCCGATCCTCAAGATGCGCATGCAGCACGAATACAAGCAGCGCACGGCAGCGAACCTCTCGATGCTCGCCATGCCAAGCGGCGGCGATCTCATATCGTTCTTGCTCGCACAAGGCGCGGGAGAAGCGACCGACATCCTGCTGATCGACGAATCCCTCTGCGTGCGCTGCGACAACTGCGAGAAGGCTTGCGCTGAAACCCACGGCGGTACCTCACGACTCGATCGCGAAGCCGGTCCGACGTTCGCCGAAGTCCATGTGCCGACTTCATGCCGGCACTGCGAGCATCCGCACTGCATGAAGGACTGCCCGCCAGACGCGATCCACCGCGCCCCGAACGGCGAGGTCTATATCGCCGACAACTGCATCGGTTGTGGCAACTGCGTACGCAACTGCCCGTACGGCGTCATCCACATGGCGACCAAGCCGCCCGCCAAACCCGGCATCCTGCAATGGCTGATGTTCGGCAGCGGTCCCGGCCCCGGCGAAGCACCCCACGACCCGAAAGCCCACGTCGCCGGCGAGTCCAAGAAAGCCGTCAAATGCGACATGTGCAAGGATTTGTCGGGTGGACCGGCGTGTGTGAGAGCGTGCCCGACCGGAGCGGCAATACGCATCGGGCCGGAGGAATTTGCGGCTTATGCGCAAGCTAGAAGGTGAGGGGTGAAGGGTAAGAGACGCATCAACTTCGTGATACTACGTTGGCAAACCCGAACCCGTGGTCCTTGAATGGCCCTTGTGGTCCTTGCGAGCTCATGGTGCTTTGCGTCGACCGTTGTAGCGCCGACCTGCCGCGCGAAATTCATAGCACCTCTCCGTGACGCATATCACGACACGGCGCATCGCGAGATACATTCCGGATAGCGCATAACATCTTGCCTGCGCTCAGGAATTTGACCGTTGTCACGCGCCGCAGCATGCGTGATACTTCGTGCAACGCCCCAGTCGGGGGCCGATTTAGCGTTAGCTGCATATGAAGATCATCGGTATTCTGATGTTTGCAGTTGCTGGATGTGCCTCGAACCCGGAGGCGGTGCGCATTGCGGCGCCAGCCATACGTAAAGCACCTGATGCGTGCCTCGTCGATCGTGGCGTTTGCGCCGCAACCGTCGAGTTCACCGTTCTTCCTGACGGCACAGTATCTGACGTATCCATCAAACAGTCCTCCAACTCTAGGCTTTGCGATCAGGCTATCTCGTATGGTGTCGCTCGTTGGCGTTATGCTCCTCGTAAATCTTCAATCAAGATAGTCGAGCACGTACATGGCTACACTTGCCCCGCACGCTCGGGGCCAGCTAACAATTCCGTAA
>CAJDWV010000134.1_pt1 | contig 11525 bp, 10 predicted proteins | sample 7391731 | NCBI WGS metagenome assembly CAJDWV01 (sample SAMEA7055746, study PRJEB34461) | soil metagenome | biome: terrestrial ecosystem; feature: Peninsula; material: soil | place: Antarctica | collected 2016
CGGAACCAGTGCTTGTAGTCGCTGCCGAGCGTGTTGCCTTGTCGGTACTCCGGCCTCGTCGGGTCTTGTGGGATGACATCGAATGCCAGTTTGGCGACCGCCGCCAGCCTCTTGTTGGCGTTCTTCTTTGGATATCCGACGGGATCTTTTTCCTTCAGCGCCTCGACCTGCTGGACGAAGGCTTCAATTTGCACGAGAAATAGCGGGTGGGCGAAAACCGTCCATCCGTGGATGAGCAAGGGCGCGGGCTTGCTGATGCTCATTCATCGCCCGCCGACAAGGGGGCGTCGAGATCGACTTCGATGCCACCGGTCAGGGACTGGAGGTGCAGCACGAAGCTGGCGTCGATGGCCTGCAACCGCTCCGGATGGCTGGCGATGTCGCGGGCCAGGAAGCCCAAAAACTGACCGAGCACCGGATCGTGGCCTTCGGAGGCTTCGACCCGGGTCAGCACAACCTCGCCGCCGGGGCGGATCGTGTAATGAATCTTGTCGCGCTTGCCGAGCCGAAGGGCGCGACGCACGGTTTCCGGCACCGTGGTCTGGTAGCGGTCAGTCAGCGTGGATTCGACTTCGAGGGTGACAGGCATGATGCGCTCCGAGCGAAGAGGGGAATAACCGGCATGGTAATGCAGTCGCATTGTCATATCAATGCAAATGCATTGCCTCCAATCGATTTTGTACAGCGCGTGGGTTCAAGCGACAACCGAGGGCGTTCGTGATCCATGAACAGTCCCGGCCAGGCAGTCGAATCGTCCAGAACACCATGCCATACAAAGATATCCATGGACGGATATACTTGAACGTAATGGAACACCATGAGACGCCAACATGCAGACGGTGAAGGTATTCAAGCTGGGTAACGCGCAAGCCGTGCGCATTCCGGTTCGCTACCGCTTCGACGTGGATGAAGTGGAAGTGTTCGCGCGCGGCAACGAATTGATCCTGCGACCCAAGGCAAAGACCGCGTTGGACTTGTTCGCACCACTTGTCGCTTTGGGTGGTCTGGACATCAAACGGCCGTCGCAGGGCGAACTCGAGTCCGTCGCGCCACTGGAATCTTGAGCGTGCCCGCGTGCTATCTGCTGAATAGCTGCATCCTGATTGCGCTGGCGCAAGGTCGCGCGCCCAAAGTGGCGAGCAAACTTGCCGGGCTTGCGACAACGCGCATCGTGCTGTCGAGCATCGTCTTTGCCGAACTCGCAATGGGCGCGTGCAAGAGCCGCGACCCTGCCAAGGCGCTGGCGAAACTGGCCGACTTGGCGAACAACTACCCGCCGTTGCCATTCGACGTCACTGACGCCACGGCTTATGGGAGTACTCGCGCCGCGCTGGAACGCAAAGACAGGACCATCGGGCCGATGGATATGCTGATTGCCGCGCAAGCCGTTGCGCGTGGCCTGGTGCTGGTCACCGACAACCTGCGCGAGTTTCGTCGCGTGCCCGGCTTGCAGTGCGAGAACTGGATGCGCTGAACACAATTGCGATGGCGGTTGTCGCGTTGCTGCGCGAAGCGGACTTGCCGGCGGACATTGAGCCCGGACCTGGCGCAGATCAACCACTTGCAATGCACCAGGCTGCCCCATAATCACATGACCCTCGACTACGCCACCCTTGATTCGCTGCGTACGCATCATCCGGCGTGGCGTTTGTTGCGTTCGGATCATGCGCCGCTGATTGCCAGCTTTCTGCAACGGGTGTTTGTGATACCGAATGTCCGGATGATGGCGGCTGCGGATCTTGCGGAGGCATTGGAGGATGAGTTGTACGCGCTACGCCAGCAACTCGGAGACGACGCCTTTCCAAGAGCGGCGCTCAATTACCTCAACGAGTGGGCAGCGCCCGAAAAAGGCTGGCTGCGCAAGTTCTACCTTGCCGGAACCGATGAGCCGCAGTTTGATCTGACACCCGCGACCGAAAAGGCCATCAGCTGGCTGGCGCAACTGTCCGAACGGCAGTTTGTCGGCACCGAATCGCGCCTGCTGACACTGTTCGATCTGCTCAAGCAGATGAGCGAGGGCAGCGAAGCCGATCCGGAAAAACGCATTGCTGAACTGCACCGCAAGCGTGATGAGATCGATGCCGATATCGCGCGCGTGCTGGCCGGCGATGCGCCGCTGCTGGACGATACCGCCTTGCGTGACCGCTTCCAGCAGTTCATGCAGGGCGCGCGCGAACTGCTGACCGATTTTCGCGAGGTCGAATACAACTTCCGCCAGCTTGATCGGCGCGTGCGCGAGCGCATTGCATTGTGGGAAGGCAGCAAGGGTGATCTGCTGGAGCAGATCATCGGCGAGCGCGACGCCATTGCCAACTCGGATCAGGGGCGGAGTTTTCGTGGATTCTGGGACTTTCTGCTTTCCAGCCAGCGTCAGGAGGAATTGAACGCCTTGCTGGAGCGCGTGCTGGCGCTGCCGGCCATCGCCGACACGCAGCCCGATCCGCGCACCCGCCGCCTGCACTACGACTGGATGGAGGCCGGCGAGCATACCCAACGCACCGTCGCGCTGCTGTCGCACCAACTGCGCCGATTTCTGGATGATCAGGCCTGGCTGGAGAATCGTCGCATCATGGATATCCTGCACGGTATCGAAAGCAAGGCGCTGGCGCTGCGCGATGCGTTGCCGACCGGGCCGTTCATGGCAGTGGCCGAATCGAAGGCGGCGGTCGATCTGCCCATGGAACGCCCGTTGTTCACGCCCGCGATCAAACCGATCATCAGCCAGTTGCTGGTTGAGGCGGGTGATGAGGACATCGATCCATCGGCACTGTTTGATCAGGTGGTGGTGGACAAGGCGCGCCTTAGCCGGCATGTTCGCCGCAGCCTTCAGAACACGGCGCAGGTCACGCTCGGCGAGCTGACCGCCAGCCAACCCCTGCAGTACGGGCTGGCCGAACTGGTGGCGTACCTTCAACTCGGCTACGAGTCATTCAGCATCACCGTGGATGAGGCGGTCATCGAGTCGATCGCCTGGCAGGTCAGCGGTGAAGACGGCGAGCTTCGGTCTCGCGTGGCGCGACTGCCCCGCGTTATCTTCATGAGTTGAGTGCGACGTTGCATCGGCAGGCGAATCGGATCAGGCATGCAAGAAACAGATACACACAGCACCACAACCCCGGCAAACCCGACCGACCTGTCGGTTTTGCTGATCAATCTGCTCAAGGGCGTCGTCTATCGCGAGAGTGACGAGCAGCTATGGTCCGCGCTGCTCGGCCTGCAGGCGCGCGTACGCGATTACGCGGCGGTGCTGAATCTCGACCTGATGCTGGATGAGGCTGAAGGCTACGCATTTCTGCAAGGTCGCGATGATCTGACGGACGACGATTCCGCCCCGCGCCTGCCGCGGTTGATCGCGCGGCGGCCGCTGTCGTTTCAGGTGAGCCTGCTGCTGGCCCTGTTGCGCAAGAAGCTGGCCGAGTTCGATGCTGGCGGCACCGATACGCGCCTGGTATTGAGTCGCGACGACATCGTCGAGCTGGTTCGCGTTTTTCTTCGCGACGAACCCAACGAGGTGCGTTTGATCAATCAGATCCAGTTGGCCATCAACAAGGTGCTGGAGCTGGGTTTCTTGCGCAAGTTGAAGCCGACGGCGGGCAGCGCGGCAGCGGGTGCGGGCCACTATGAAGTGCAGCGCATAGTGAAGGCGTTTGTGGATGCGCAATGGCTGGCGGACTTCGATGCGCGACTGGCAGCCTATCAGTCCCATCAGGCGGAAGCCGACGCATCGCGCAACGGTGATCCGGATGCGTGAGTCGGGTGCGCCGGAACTGAGCTTCCTCAACGATGATGCGCTGTCGGGGTTTCGCCTCAGCCGGCTGGAAGTGTTCAACTGGGGCACCTTCGACGGTCGCGTGTGGACGCTGCAGTTGGACGGCCGAAACGGGCTGCTGACCGGTGACATCGGCTCGGGTAAATCGACCCTGGTGGACGCGGTCACCACACTGCTGGTGCCGGCACATCGGGTGGCTTACAACAAGGCCGCAGGCGCAGACAGCAGGGAGCGTTCACTACGATCCTACGTGCTGGGGCATTACAAGTCCGAGCGCAACGAGGTGAGCAGCACTGCAAAGCCGGTGGCGCTGCGCGACCACAACAGCTATTCGGTGATCCTTGGCGTGTTCTACAACGCCGGCTATGACCAGACCATCACGCTGGCACAGGTGTTCTGGATGAAGGACGCGCAGGGTCAGCCGGCGCGTCTGTTCGTGGCGGCCGAGCATGGGCTGTCGATAGCGGCCGACTTCGCCAACTTCGGCACGGACATCAAACAACTGCGCCGGAAGCTACGCGATGGCGGCGCGGAACTCGCCGACAGCTTTCCACCCTATGCAGCCTGGTTTCGACGCCGCCTCGGCATCGACAACGATCAGGCGCTGGAGCTGTTCCATCAGACCGTATCGATGAAGTCGGTGGGCAACCTCACCGATTTCGTGCGCAGCCACATGCTGGAACCGTTCGATGTCGCGCCGCGCATCCAAGCGCTGATCGGACACTTCGACGACCTCAACCGTGCCCATCAATCGGTACTCAAGGCGCAGCGTCAGGTCGAAATGCTGACGCCGCTGGTCGCCGACTGCGATCGACACACCAGCCTGAACAGCGAAGTCGAATCCTTGCGCGGCTGTCGCGAAGGTCTTCGCGCGCACTTTGCCGGACTCAAGCTGGAACTGCTGGACAAGCGCCTGACACTGCTTGTCGATGAATGGAATCGCGCCGACGCACAGGCACAGAAACTTGATGGCGTCCACCAGGAACACACGCACCAGGTTGATGAGCTCAAGCAATCGATCAACGAAAATGGTGGCGATCGGCTGGAACGGCTGGCACTGGAAATCCGCAAGAAGGAACACCTGCGCGATGCGCGCAAGGCCAGGGCGGCGCGCTATACCGAGCTGGCCACAGTGCTGGGTGAATCCATTGCCACCGATGCCCCGGCGTTTGCGGCGCAGCGCAAACAGTTTGGCGCGCGGCGCGAAGAGGCGCGCAATCGTGATGCCGATCTGCAGAATGCGCTGACCGAACACAGTGTGACGTTGCGTCAGGGCAGGCAGGAACATGCGCAACTGACGACCGAAATCGACAGCCTCAAACGTCGGCGCAGCAACATCGATGACCGTCAGATCCGGATCCGTGCGGCGTTGTGCGAGGCACTGGAAATCGACGTCGTCGATATGCCGTTTGCGGGTGAGTTGATCCAGGTTCGCGACGAGGAGCGCGACTGGGAAGGCGCCGCCGAGCGCCTGCTGCACGGCTTCGGCTTGTCGCTTCTGGTTCCCGATGCGCACTACGCTGCCGTCGCCGACTGGGTAAACCGCAATCATTTAAATGGTCGCCTGGTGTACTTCCATATCCGACCACGCAAAGCCGCCGAGCTGCCGGAGCTGCACCGCGATTCGCTGGTGCGAAAGCTGTCGGTAAAACCGGATTCTGCGCACTATGACTGGCTGGAGCGCGAGCTGGCGCATCGCTACGATGTTGCCTGCTGCGCGACTCAGGAGCAGTTCCGTCGAGAGGCTCGCGCGATCACCCAGGCCGGTCAGATCAAGGATCCGAACGGACGCCATGAAAAGGATGACCGCCATCGCATCGACGACCGCCGACGTTACGTGCTGGGCTGGAGCAATGCGGCCAAGATCGCGGCACTGGAATCGGAGCGTCACCAACTCGAAACCCGGCTGGGCGACATCTCCGGCAAGATCAGCACCATTGAAACGGAGCGGCGCAGCCTCGCCGCGCGGCACGACGCCCTGACCCGTCTTGAGGAGTTCACCGACTTCGATGAACTGGACTGGGCCAGCGTGGCCCGCGAAATTGCCGACCTTGGCGATGAGCGTCGGCGTCTTGCCTCCGCGTCGGACGTCCTCCAGCAGTTGAACCAGCGTTTGCGGGAAGTACAGCAGGCACTCAAACAAACCGACACGGAACTGCAGGCGGCGCGCGAGCGGCGCGCCAGAACGGAACAAAAGCGTGCAGATGCCGAAGCGCTGCGCCAGCAAACCGCCGCACTGCTGGCGGACGCGTCACCCGACCGGAGTCTGTCTGACCGGCTGGAAAAGATGCGTGGGCAAGCATTGGGTGAGCATCAACTGACGGTCGAGTCCTGCGACAACCGCGAACAGGATGTGCGTGGCTGGTTGCAGGGTCGCATCGACAATGAAACGCGCGCGCTCGGCCGACTAGCGGAGAAGATCATCAACGCGATGGCCTCGTTTCGCGATGCGTTCAAGCTGGAAACCGCCGAGATCGATGCCAGCCTGGAAGCGGCTTTCGAGTATGAAAACCTGCTGACCCAGCTCAATCGCGACGATCTGCCACGCTTCGCGGCGCGCTTCAAGGAACTGCTCAACGTCAACACCATCAACGAGATCGCCAACTTCAACGCGCAACTGGCGCGCGAGCGCGAAACCATCAAGGAGCGCATCGCGCACATCAACCAGTCGCTGGGCGAGATCGACTACAACCCCGGGCGCTACATCGTGCTGGAGTCGCAGATCAGTCCGGATGCGGAGATCCGCGACTTCCAGCAGGAGTTGCGCGCGTGCACCGAAGGCGCGGTCACCGGTTCGGATGACGCCCAGTATTCGGAAGCGAAGTTTCTGCAGGTCAAGACGATCATCGACCGCTTTCGCGGGCGCGAAGGGTTGTCGGAACAGGATCGCCGATGGACCGCAAAAGTCACCGACGTGCGCAACTGGTTCCTGTTCGCTGCCAGCGAGCGCTGGCGTGAGGACAACAGCGAGTACGAGCATTATTCGGACTCCGGTGGCAAGTCGGGCGGGCAGAAGGAGAAGCTGGCCTATACGATCCTGGCCGCGAGTCTGGCCTATCAGTTCGGGCTGGAATGGGGCGCCGTGCGCTCGCGATCCTTCCGTTTCGTGGTCATCGACGAGGCTTTTGGTCGTGGCTCCGATGAGTCCGCGCAGTACGGCCTGAAACTGTTCCAGCAGCTCAATCTGCAACTGCTCATCGTGACGCCGCTGCAGAAGATCCACGTCATCGAACCGTATGTGTCCTGCGCAATCTTTCCATTGAGGAGTACCGGGTTCAGAAAGCGACGATCGCGGCGCAGCACACGCCGGAGCTGGCGCAGTGACATGGACCGGCCCGAAGAGTCTGAAGGCAAGGCTCACGCGGCTGTGGGAACGTGGGGATTTGCTGCGCGATGTCGTATCAGGCCAATCACGCTTTCCCTTGCGCCTGACACTCAAGGGACCGGGCTCGGTCGATCTCACCGAGCGCTTCGATGCGGTGCGCGCGTGGGCGAGCGAATTATCCGCGCTAACCCATGTGCGCCTGGAATGGCAGGAAATTCGCCACCGCGTGCAGGGTACGCAACGACTGCCGGCCAGTGCATGGGTGGACTCGGTTGAAAACGCACTGGCCTGGCTTGGCAAACGGCGCGAACGGGATCGTTTCATTGCGCTGGTCGCCGCAACCCGGCAGGAGAATCCGGCGTTGCTGGCGTGGCTGGAGAAACGCCCCCTGCGGGGTCTGGAGCTGGCTGATGATTGGGCGCAGTTGCTGGCGGTGGTGGCATGGTTCATGGACCATCCGCGCCCGGGTATCTACCTGCGTCAGGTGGATCTGCCCGGCGTGCACACCAAGTTCATCGAATCCCATCGCGGAGTCCTTGCGGAACTGCTGGATCTCGCGCTGAGATCGGATGCGATTGACGCCACCAAGACCGGTATCGGCCAGTTTGCGGGACGTTTCGGATTCCTGGAGAAACCCACCCGCATCCGCTTGCGGATACTCGATGCGGACATACCGTACATGTCCACTCGCAAGTGTCCCGACATCACGCTGGATGCCGACAGCTTTAGCCGCCTTCAGCTTCCGGTCCGACGCGCATTCATCACCGAAAACGAAATCAACTTCCTGGCCTTTCCACGTGTCAAGGAGGCGATCGTGATCTTCGGTGCCGGCTACGGCTGGGAGGCCCTGGCGCGCAGTTGCTGGTTGAACCACTGCACGCTGCATTATTGGGGTGATATCGACACGCATGGCTTTGCCATCCTCAATCAATTGCGCAGCCAATTTGTCCATGTGGAATCATTTCTGATGGATCGAAGAACACTCGACGCACACATGGCCGTCTGGGGCGTCGAGGACAAACCTTCACTGGCGGATCTGCACGGACTGACAGCCGAAGAGCGCGCTCTATACGATGATCTGCGCGACAACCGCATCCGCAAGGGGCTGCGTCTGGAGCAGGAGCAGATTGGATTTGGCTGGGTGAGACAGCGTCTGCAGGAGCTGCTCGGTGACGCTGGCCACGCCAACCAGGACGCGTTGGTGTAGGACCATATAAGGACTATATTCAGTCCTATTGGATTTCTGGAGTTGTTGCCGTGCGCTACTTATTTCAGATCAAGCCAATCAGTCTCAAGGCCAACGCCGCCGAAGTGCGGACGTGGCTGGCGCAGACGCGCGAGCCTTTGGTCATTACGCAAAACGGTGAAGCCAAGGCCGTATTGCAGGACGTGGCATCGTACGAGGAAACTCAGGAAGCGCTGACGCTTTTGAAAATTCTCGCACGGGGAAAACAGGATGTAATTGTTGGCAAGGTCACGCCGGTGGCAGACATCGTCGCCCGCCTGCGAGCCAAGCGCGCTTCTGCGTGATGGCGGATTCACCGGCAAGGTTTGAAGTTTTGCTGACCGAGGGCGCGGAGCAGGATCTGGAAGCGATTCACGACTACATCGCCGGGTTCGACTGCGTGGCCAACGCCGACTACGTACTCGACCAGGTGATGACGGTTACCGAGAGGTTGCCGCGATTTCCCGAGCGGGGCAGCTACCCGAAAGAGCTGGTTGCACTTGGCATCAAGGAATACCGACAGACCTCGTTCAAGCCCTGGCGTCTCATCTATCGTGTCACCGGCAACCAGATCATCATCTACCTCATTGGCGACGGCCGCCCGGGATATGCAGTCCGTGCTGGCACGCAGGCTGTTGGGCGCATAGCGCCGCGCCACCCGCACTTTCTGTAGTCGCACTTACCGGTCTCGCGAGTGGCTCGGACGGCAACCATTCACCACCAAGACGACGGGTAGGATGATCTCGGGGTCCTGTTCCCGTTGGGTTCCGGCATAGGGCGGGGCTCTGGTCGTTTATAATGCGGGAACGCCAACCGGCCAATCCAACAGCATGTTTGCATGGTGCATGTAGTCGCCGGGACCTCGACACAGTCAGGAGAACAAAATGAGCAAGGTCAAACTTGATGAAGAGGAGTTCGAGTACGAGTTGCTGCTCCATCACATGGACGAGGAATTGAGGGAATCGCTGCACAAGTCGCGCAACTGGCCGTCCGATCAGGACTTTCTCGACGCCTATGCGCAAGCGCACATGGAACGTTTCGGGGAACGCTTTCGGGTCGGGGGGTAACGTGGTCCGTGTTGCGGAACGGACTGATCCGCGCCGGCTTTGTCGTCTTGACGGAACCGCTCAATAATGCGCGTCGGCGCTTCGATGGCGCTGCTGGTTCTTGCCGCATCGGTCAACGCCGCGGATCTGCACATCGGTGCTGCCCAATACGCGCGAGATTCCGCGCAGCCGATCGATCAGGCTTATACCAACAAGATCCGCGAATTCACCACTGATCCGTCGTTCAATTCGCCACTAACCGATTACCTGCCCGCGTCCGACACGGTACCGACACCGGAAGCGGCGATCGGCCATATCGCTGGCGCACCGAACTACCTGCCCTACTCTGCCGATGTGTATCGGTATTTCAGGCAGCTCGCCGCCGCGACTCCGCGGGTCAAGGTGTTCTCGATCGGCATGACCGAGGAAGGCCGCGAGATGATCGCGGTGGCGGTGGCCGACGAAGCGCTGCTGGCAGATCTCGATGCCAACAACGCGCGGCTGGCGGATCTTGCCGATCCCCGCCGCATTGGCATGGACGATGCGAGAGCCGCTGCACTGGTCGCACAGACCACGCCGGTCTACTACATCACCGGCGCAATCCATTCGCCGGAAACCGGCTCACCGACCGCGCTGATGGAACTGGCCTACCGGCTGGCCGTCGATGACGCGCCGTACATCCGCAACATCCGCAAGCACGTCATCACGCTCATCACGCCAATCGTGGAAGTCGATGGACGCGATCGCATGGTTGATGTCTACAACTGGCATCTCGCGCATCCGGATCAGAACTATCCGCCGCTGATCTACTGGGGGCATTACGTTGCACACGACAACAATCGCGACGCCATGACGCTGACATTGAACCTGACCCGCAACGTGCTCGACACCTACGTCGGCTGGCATGCACAGGTTCTGCATGATCTGCACGAATCAGTGCCGTTCCTGTACGACAACACGGTCGGTGATGGCCCGTACAACGCATGGATCGATCCGATCCTGGTCGGTGAATGGCAGCAGCTGGGCTGGAACAACGTGCAGCAGATGAGCGGTTTCGGCATGCCGGGCGTTTTCACCCACGGCGAGTTCGATACCTGGAGCCCCGGCTACCTGATGTCTCTCGCGGCACTGCACAACGGCATCAGCCGGCTGTACGAAACGTTCGGCAACGCTGGCGCCGACACCGTGAAACGCATTCTCGAACCGGAGGAATACCAGCGCACCTGGTATCGCCCGAATCCTCCGCTTCCGGAAGTTACCTGGTCGCAGCGCAACAACAACAACTACCAGCAGACCGGCCTGCTGACGACGCTGGACTATTTCGCGGGCAACGCCCCGACATTTCTCGACAATTTCTATCGCAAGAGCAAGCGCTCGGTCGAAAAGCCGACCGAGAGCGGCCCGGCCGCCTACGTTTTCAGTGCCGATGAAAAACGCCCGGCCTCGCAGGCTCGCCTGCTGCGCCTGCTGCAGCAGCAGCACGTGGAAATCAGCCGTACATCTGCCGCAATGAAACTCGATGTGCCGTTGCAGGAAAAATCCGATGACGCGGACAAGCACGCGTCGAAACAAAAGACATCGAAGGAGGAAGCCGCCGACGACGAGAAGCCGAAGACCGTCACGCGCCAGTTTCCGGCCGGTAGCTACGTCGTGCGCATGGATCAACCCTACTCCCGCATCGCCGACGCGCTGCTCGATCACCAGTACTGGTCGCCGGATGATCCACAGAAGCATCCGTACGACGACACGGGTTGGTCGATGGGTGATCTGTTCGGTGTCGACGTGGTGCGCGCATCCGACACAAAGGTTCTCGAAGTGTCGATGTCGACGCTCGACAAGGCGATTGCCGTCAAGAAAGGGCTGCCCGGCATCGACGTCAAGCCCTCGCGCATGCCACGCATCGCACTCATGCACACGTGGCTGCGAACCCAGACCGAGGGCTGGTGGCGCATGGCGCTGGATGATCTCGACGTCACCTACGATTACATCAGCACCCAGGACATCGCGCGGATCGACGATCTGCGCAAACGCTATGACGTGATCCTGTTCGCGCCGGTCGGTGTGTCCGACACGCGCCGCATCATCGATGGCCTGCCGATGTGGGGCAATCCGTTGCCATGGCAGAAAACAGCGCTTACGCCCAATCTCGGTCGCATCGAT
>CAJDWV010000080.1_pt1 | contig 11514 bp, 11 predicted proteins | sample 7391731 | NCBI WGS metagenome assembly CAJDWV01 (sample SAMEA7055746, study PRJEB34461) | soil metagenome | biome: terrestrial ecosystem; feature: Peninsula; material: soil | place: Antarctica | collected 2016
ATTGCGTATTGGAGTAGACGGTAGTCTTCGTGGTGGCGAAGCATTGTTCGGTCCCGTTTATGCAAAGTGGCCAAAATCACCCGTGCAGTTCGCGCTCGATGCGCATCCGGACGGGGCGGCGTGGAAGATCAGCCAGTTTGTGTGGAAGGATCCTGGCATCGTGGAACTGCATGCGCAGGGGAGTGTGGATTCGCGCGCTGCACCGACATGGCAATTCGATATCGATATCAAGCAGGCGCGACTGCCAGCGGTGCTGGACCGTTATGCGGCGAGTTGGCTTTCGGTTCGAGGCCTCAAGAATCTGAAAACTGAGGGCACCCTTTCCGGATCAATCGGCCTGAGCAACACCGGATTGACGAAGCTCGACCTGAAGCTCGATACGGTGTCGGCAACCGACGCTGCAGGCCGCTTTGGCATCTCCGCGGTGAACGGCGCGATCGACTGGAGTGCCACGGGACGGCGGCCGTCGACTACGCTCGCGTGGCGCGAAGCGGAGTTCTATCGCGTGCGCTTCGATGCAGCAACGTTCAAGATGCAATCGCGCGATGGCGAAATCGCCCTGACCGAGTCGGCGCGACTTGGCACGCTTGGTGGGTACCTCATTCTGAATACGTTGTCATTTCGTCCGCTGGCGGACCAGGGCGAACGCTTCGGCGTAGGGCTTGCGCTGGTGGATATCGACCTTGCGCGGGTCTCCAGCGCCTTCGGATGGCCTGAATTTACCGGTACGTTGGGTGGTGCGATTCCGCATGCCGGATACGATGGGACCACGCTGGATCTGGATGGCGGGCTGTCACTGGATGTATTTGGCGGCAGCGTTGCGGTGACACGCATGAGCCTCGAACGGCCGTTCGGTGTTGCGCCTTCCCTCGCGGCGGACGTCGCGATCGCGAACATCGACCTGCAACAGTTGACGCAGGTATTTTCCTTTGGCGAGATCACCGGTCGTCTGGACGGTCATATCCACAATCTGCGACTTATCGACTGGAAGCCAACGGCCTTCGACGCAGGATTCCGTTCCCGCAAGGGAGGGCGCATCAGTCAACGCGCCATCAACAGCCTTTCGTCAGTCGGGGGTTCGGGCATTGGCGGTGGCGTCCAGGGCATGGCCTTGAAACTGTTCGACACATTCGGCTATTCGCGTCTCGGGATCGATTGCCGGCTGGCCGACAATATCTGCCACATGGACGGTATCGGTACCGCCACCGGCAACGGTTACACTATCGTTGAAGGTTCGGGCCTCCCGCGTATCACGGTGGTAGGCTTCCAGCACGAGGTCGACTGGCCCACGCTGGTGACACGTCTGGTTGCGGCGACCCGTGGCGATGGGCCGGAAATTCACTGATATTCTTTGATCAACACACGAACGGAGTCATGTAATGCGCAAAACACTTGCCACGCTTTCATTCGCCGCACTGCTGGCCCTGCCGGTCGCCTGTGTCACGATCAACGTCTATTTTCCCGCCGCTGCAGCGGAGGCGGCTGCCGAGCAATTCGTCGGCAAGGTCATTGGTGGGCCTGATGTTGCGCCTGCCGATGATTCCGCTACCAAACCGCCACCGGGCAAATCGCCTGGGGCGATGCTGCTGGATTTCTTCGTGCCCAGCGCATATGCGCAGGAGCCGAACATCAACATCCGCACGCCCCAGATCCAAGCGATCCAGGCGCGCATGAAGCAGCGATTCGACAGTTCGCTGTCCGGGTACTTGGCAAGCGGCGCGATTGGTTTGACCCATGATGGTCTCGTGGCGGTACACGACGCGAGCGCGGTTTCACTGGCCGATCGTGCCGCGCTGAATCCGCTGGTTGCAGACGAGAATCGCGACCGCAGCGCGGTGTATCGCGAAATCGCAGTCGCGAACGACCATCCGGAATGGGAGAGTCAAATCCGCGCGACATTTGCCAAGCAGTGGGTCGCGCAGGCGCATTCGGGCTGGTATTACCAAGATGCCGCGGGCACCTGGCAAAAGAAGTAACCCGTCAGGCTCCTGCATGGCACGCAAATCCCGATTGCCGGATAAGGCGATCGAACTCGACATCGTCGATCTCAGCCATGACGGTCGCGGAGTCGCTCGCATCGACAACAAGACCGTGTTCGTTCCCTACGCGCTCCCGGGGGAGCGCGTCAGCGGGCGGTTGGTCGTGCGGCATCGCAACTACGACGAAGCGAGGGTAGAAACCCTTATCGAGCGCTCGCCTGTGCGTATCGAGCCGCGCTGTCCGCACTTTGGAACCTGCAGCGGCTGCGCACTGCAGCACCTGCCGGCGGATGAGCAGATAGCCGCGAAGCAACGCGTGCTCAAGGACAACTTCGAGCGCATCGGCAAAGTCGAGGCGGACGCCTGGCTCGAACCGCTGACCGATAAGCCTTGGGGTTATCGGCGCAAGGGCCGCCTGTCGGTCAAGTGGGTCGAGAAGAAGGGTCGCTTGCTGGTCGGTTTCCGCGAAACCAACCCGCGCTTCGTCGCGGATCTTTCCGAATGCCACACGCTGCTTCCGGAAGTCGGCATGCGCCTTGACGCATTGCGTTACCTCATCGAAACGCTGGATGCGAAACGCGACATTCCGCAGATCGAAATCGCAGCCGGCGATTCCACGATCGCGCTGGTTTTTCGTCATCTCGCACCGATTTCAGAAGCGGATCAGCAAGCGCTTGCTGCGTTCGGCAGCGCGCACGGGTTTTCAATCCTGCTGCAACCTGGTGGACCGGACAGCGTGCATCCATTGACCGCCAATGAGGTCGTCGATTTGCGTTTCCGGATTCCTGCATCGGATGTCGAACTGGCGTTCGAGCCGCTCGATTTCGTGCAGGTGAACGCCGGGATGAACCAGCGCATGGTGGCGCGCGTGCTGGAGTTGCTCGATCCCCAACCGACGCAAACGGTGCTTGATCTGTTCTGCGGCCTCGGCAATTTCACGTTGCCGATCGCGCGGCGCGCGGGACAGGTCATCGGCGTCGAGGGCGATCCCGGACTCGTCGCACGCGCACGCGGCAACGCCGAACAAAATGGACTCCGCAATGCGCGATTTCACGCGGTCGATCTTGCCGTGGGGCAGCACGACGCGGCGTGGCTTGCACCGGCTTGCGATTCTTTGCTGCTCGACCCGCCACGTTCCGGCGCAGCAGCGGTACTTGAGTATCTGCCGGCACGGCAGACGCGACGCGTGGTTTATGTATCCTGTCATCCGGGTTCGCTCGCGCGTGATGCCGGCACGCTCGTGCACACGCACGGTTTCCGGATGAAACTTGCGGGTGTCATGGACATGTTTCCGCAGACGGCACATGTCGAATCGATCGCGCTCTTTGAACGCTGAAGGTCAATCCAGGCTGATGACGTGCTGAATTCATGTTGATCACGGGGCTTCCCTCAACCACGCTGGATGACGAGGCGTGCCGCTCGATCGATGCACCGCAGGTCTCCGGGGTCATCCTGTTTTCGCGCAACTTCACCGATCGTGATCAGTTGACGGCACTCATCGATGACATTCGCGCGCGCCGCGATGCGCCGTTCATCGTGTGCGTCGACCAGGAAGGTGGCCCGGTGCAGCGTTTTTGCGATGGCTTCACACGATTGCCCGCACTGGCACGGATCGGCGTGCTGTACGCGACCGATGCGCGGCGCTCGGTGCGTCTGGCCGAAGAGCACGCCTGGCTCATGGCCAGCGAAATGCGTGCGACCGATGTCGACATGAGCTTCGCGCCGGTGGCTGATCTTGCGCGCGGCAACCGCGCGATCGGTGAGCGCGCGTTTCATGCCGATCCATTGGTGGTTTCCGATCTCGTGCAAGCCTACCTGCGTGGCATGCGCTCAGCCGGGATGGCGGCGACGCCCAAGCATTTTCCGGGGCACGGCTCAGTGCCCGAGGATACGCATTTCGACATGGCGAGTGATCCGCGCACGCTGCACGAGTTGTTCGAAACCGATCTCGTGCCCTTCATTGACGCCATAGCGGCGGGCGCTGAGGCGATCATGCTTGCGCATGTTGCGTACCCGGCTGTGGATAATGTGCCAGCAGGTTTTTCGAAACGCTGGATCGAGGACGTCCTGCGTGGTGAGCTCGGCTTCAAGGGTATCGTGATCGGCGATGACATCGGCATGGCCGCAACCGAGGCATTCGGTGGGATCGCCGAGCGGATCGATGCACACCGCCGCGCCGGATGCGATCTCGTACTTGCGTGCAATCCTTCCATCGTACCCGAGGCGCTGGTCGCAAGCGCTGGGCTTCCCGCCTGCGACGCCGCGCGCCTGGAACCACTGGTTGGCTCCGTCGCGCCGACCTGGCAGGCACTGGCCGCCAATCCGCAGCGCGGTGCGATCATCGCGAGCCTGCATGCGCTCGAAGAGACGCCAAAGGAATTCGAATGAAAGATCACCCGCTCGCGGCGGCCCTGCAACAGGCCGAGATGATTCATGAGTCTGCTCATCTGGAACGCGCAATTGTCCGCGTTGGCGCCGAAATCGACCAGGTACTGGATGGTGAGGATGCGGTGTTCCTGACGGTGATGCAGGGTGCGTTGGTGTTTGCCGGACGTCTTGCGACAGCGATTGTTGCGCCGCTCGCGTTCGATTACGTGCATGCGTCGCGTTACCACGGGGCCACGCGGGGCACCGAACTCAAATGGCTCGCCGAACCTCGGACCACGCTCGCCGGTCGCACCGTGATCCTCGCCGACGACATCCTCGACGAGGGGCACACATTGAACGCGTTGCGCGGATACTGTTTTGGCAAGGGTGCAACACGGGTCCTGATCGCAGTGTTGTGCGCGAAGCGGCATGGCCGATGCGTCTCCGGCCTCGACGCCGATTTTGTCGGCGTGGAAGTTCCGGACCGCTACGTATTCGGCTACGGCATGGATTATTACGAGCAGGGGCGAAACCTCGCTGCAATCTGGGCCGTGGACGCATGAACCAAATCAACACGAACGTCATCGATCTTGCGCTGATTGGCGGCACCGGTCTTTACCGCCTTACCGATCTCGACCGTGCAAAGCGACACGAGATCGTGACACCTTGGGGATCGCCGTCGGCGCCGGTCGTGACTGGAAGCATCGCGAGTTTGCAGGTCGCATTTCTCGCACGCCATGGTGAAGATCACTCCATCGCGCCGCATCGTGTCAACTACCGCGCCAATGTTTGGGCATTGCATTCGATCGGCGCGCGTCGCGTGATCGGTATCAATGCGGTCGGCGGCATTCGCGAAGACATGCGGCCGCGCGTTGTTGTGGTGCCCGATCAACTAATCGACTACACCACTGGCCGCCTTGCAAGCTACAGCGATGCCGATGGGGCGGAGGTGCGTCACATCGATTTCAGCGAGCCGTATTCGCCAAGCCTGCGCAGGGACATTCTTGGCGCGGCGCAGCGGGCGAGCGTGAACGCCGTGCCCAACGGTTGCTATGGCGCGACCCAGGGACCGCGCCTGGAAACGCGTGCGGAAATTGCACGCATGCGTCGCGATGGTTGTGATCTTGTCGGCATGACCGGCATGCCGGAGGCCGCGCTCGCGCGCGAGCTCGATCTTGAATATGCCTGCATCGCGCTGGTCGCGAACTGGGCCGCCGGCTGCGGGGACGAATCAGAGATCACCATGCAGGAAATCTTCGACAATCTCGAAATTGCGACCGCGCAGGTACCGAAACTCCTCGCCGCTTGGCCGCTTGGTAGACCTGTAGTGCGTTCCGATTGATTCGGCCTGCAACTTTCGGGAAATCCCGTTCCCCTTGGGCGTCACGCAGCCAAGTCAAAAAAATGGCTGCGGGAATAAGCGGATCACGCTGGCGGCATGAGCCGGTCCAGCCCGGATTTTGCGATCACGTCGGGCCACGGAAACAATGGGCCGGGATCACGACGGCGCGCTACGGCGATGTCCGGATTGTCGCTGGCCTGTTCCAAGCGCCGATCCAGGTCCTCGTGGGCGGCGATCAGCGTCAGATTCGGACAGACCTCACGCATGTCCTGCAGCAGGTTCGTCAGCGCGTCGATCTGCGCAATGGGGTAGGGCTCGGTGAACGCCTGATGGCGCGAATCGAGCCAATTGGGCCAGCGGCCGCGATTGACCAGTTCGATGCCGATCGAGCGATTGTTCCAGTCGCGGCAATGATGCGCCACGCGCCCCAGTGGCACGAACTGATGCAGCGTGCCGTCGCGATCAACATACTGGTGCCCGCAGTTACCAGTCCGTGACCCGACGTGCTGGATGCGCTCGGCATACTCACGCGCCATGTGAATGTCCGGCAGCTCGGTGCAGTGCATGATCACCATATCGATATCGCCAAGGGCTCGCGAATCGAGGCGCGCCGCATAGGACACCGGCCAGTCGTTGATCATGTGCGTCCCCGGTCGGGTGCATCGAACGAGTGGCGAAACCCCCATGCGAGGATCAGCGCGAACATCGCCGCCATCACGGCCGAGGCTGCAAGGTCGGAAAGGAAGTGGCGCGCAAGATCCATGCGCGCGAGACTGACATACACCGGCACCGCGAGAAACAGCATGCGCAGCCATAGCGGTCGGCAGGCCGCAGCCAGCGGCAGAAAAAGCCCGAAATAGAATGCCGCGTGACCGGAGGGGAAGGATCCGCCGCCAACGAACCATGTATGCATCCAGTCACCTGATTGCAGTATCTCGGAGGGGCGCAGGCGGCCGAACAGGTTTTTGCCGAGCATCATCGTGCCGATCGTTACCACATTGACTGCAGTGGCTGCGAGCAGCGACTTCGCAATCCTGGATCGTCGATCGATAACCAGCCCGATCGCACCGGCGACAGCCAGCACGACGGCCGCGAGCCAGTACGAAACGTGGATGCCGGCCAGCTTGTCCAGGCCGGCAAGACCGAGGCGAAAAACGGCTGTGCCCTCAATGCCGCTGGTGTGGATCCAGATGGCGAGCGGGCGGTCGACGACCAGCAAACCGACCATCATGAGGAGCAGGGCGGTGATGCCTGTCCAGGCAATTACGCGGTAACTCATCGGTTCCTCCCCCGAAACGTGGCAGACGATCGCGGAACAATGTGCCACGTCCGCGCGAATCGGGGAACTGCACCGGAAGCCGCGAGCCATGCATATACCCCCAATTCGACCGAGGAATCCGCGATGCCGTTTCGATCTGCAACACCGCCGTGACACATCATCGAGCGGCGCCGGTCTTATGCACGCCAAATCTCCTGGTTCGAGCACCGGTCGACAGGAGGTTTGTGGCATCATGGCACGCTGATCTTCCACGATTTGAAATCCATCCATGCTTATATTCGAGTTGTCGCAACCGGGCCGTAGTGCGGCCGCCCAGATGCCGTCCGCAATTCCCGTTCCCGATGATCTTCCAGCGCGTTTCCGCCGCGAGACGCCGATCGGGCTGCCGGAGGTTTCCGAACTGCAGGTCGTGCGCCATTACACGAATCTGTCGCGCAAGAACTTCTCGATCGACACCAACTTTTACCCGCTCGGTTCGTGCACGATGAAGTACAACCCGCGTGCGTGCAATTCGCTCGCTATGCTGGATGGTTTTCTTGCGCGCCATCCGTATGCGCCGGAATCCCTGAGCCAGGGTTTCCTGTCGTGCATGTACGAATTGCAGGAAATACTCGCGGACGTGACTGGCATGAAGGGTGGCGTTTCGCTGGCGCCGATGGCCGGGGCCCAAGGCGAGTTGGCTGGTGTCGCGATGATCATGGCTTATCACCGCGAACGCGGTGATCTGGAGCGCACCGAGATCATCGTGCCCGATGCGGCGCATGGCACCAATCCGGCGACCGCCTCGATGTGTGGCTGCAGCGTGCGCGAGATCCCGACCAACGCCGATGGCGACATCGACGTGGAAGCGCTGAAGAAGGTGCTCGGACCGAAGACGGCCGGGATCATGCTCACCAACCCGTCGACGATCGGTGTGTTCGAGCGACACATCGTGGAGATTGCCAGACTCGTGCATGCGGCGGGTGGCTTGCTGTACTACGACGGCGCGAATCTCAACGCGATCCTCGGCAAGGTGCGGCCGGGCGACATGGGCTTTGATGCGATCCACATGAATTTGCACAAGACGTTCTCGACGCCGCATGGTGGAGGAGGTCCAGGCGCGGGCGCGGTCGGTGTATCCGAACGTCTCAAGCCGTTCCTGCCGATTCCCATGATCGAGAAGCTCACCGGCGCCGAAGCGGCAGAAGCCTGTGCCGGGAATAATGCGGCTAGCGATGATGCGTGGTATCGGTGGGTACGGCGCAAGGATCGCCCGTTGTCTATCGGTCGCCTGACCTCGTTTGCGGGCAATGCCGGCGTGCTGCTGCGTGCCTATGTGTATGCGCGCATGCTCGGCCGCGAAGGCATGGTGCGCGTTGCCGAATATGCGACGCTCAACGCGAATTATCTGGCGCATCGTCTTGCCGATGCGGGTTTCGACCTCGCCTATCCGCAGCGTCGCGCCAGTCACGAGTTCATCGTCACCGTGAATCGCCAGAAAAAAGCCAACGGCATAACCGCGCTGGATTTCTCCAAGGCACTGCTTGATTACGGCATCCATTCACCGACCAATTATTTTCCGCTGCTGGTACCGGAATGCCTGCTCATCGAGCCGACCGAGACCGAGAGCATCGAAACGCTGGACACGTTCATCGACGCCATGGCCGAACTCATCGAGCGGGCTGCCAATGACCCACAATCGATGCGCGATGCGCCGTTGACGACGCCGGTGCGAAGACTCGATGACGTCAAGGCCGCCAAGGAACTGGATATCGTCTGGCGCGGCCCGCCGCGTGCGGACGCCGCCTGACGCGGCTCCCGAGCCTTCTGGACGTGGCCTCCACTGAAACCCGCGGTCCCCGACAGATCTGGCGTGCTCTCATCTGGTCACTCGCCGGACTGCGCACCGCCTGGCGTTTCGAGTCATCATTCAGGCTTGAGGTGTGCGTCGCCATCGTGCTGTTTCCGCTGGGCCTGTGGTTCGGTGACGGCGCCGCGCAGAAAATACTGTTGTGCGGCAGTCTTTTGCTGGTACTTTCCGCAGAGTTGCTCAACTCCGCGCTTGAGGCGGTCGTCGACCGGATCTGCCCGGAAATTGACGAATTTGCTGCGCGCGCGAAGGACATGGGTTCGGCTGCGGTATTCATCATGATGGTCAACGTCATGCTGTGCTGGAGTCTCATCCTGTGGTCGCGGTTCGGCGCCTGAATAGTCGGGACAAGGCTTGGCCGTCCTGCCCAAGCCGTTCGCTGCGGTGCAGCTCACTCTGCGCGATCATCGCGCGTATTCACGAATAATTCAGGCCAGGAGTCACCCATTTGGAGTTTTTTACCGATCCGCAGTTGTGGTTGGCGCTGCTGACGCTGACTGCGTTGGAAATCGTGCTCGGCGTCGACAATCTCGTGTTCATCGCGATTGCAGTCGGCCGCCTGCCTGAAGCGCGTCGATCGAGGGCCCGACGCGTCGGTCTGATATTCGCCTGCGCAACCCGCATCGCGCTGCTCGTGACGCTCGCACACCTGGCGAGACTCAATGACGAATCAGCCGGCCTGTTCAAGCTGTTCGGCGAGATAATATCGGTGCGCGACCTGATCCTGATCGGTGGCGGTATCTTCCTGCTGGTCAAGGGCGCGATGGAGATCCACGATGCAATAGTCCACAAGGAAGGCCTTGAGCTTAAACCGCTGAAAACGGCGTCGTTCTCGTTCGTGATTGCGCAGATCGCAGTGATCGATATCGTATTTTCGCTCGATTCGGTGATCACCGCGGTTGGCATGATCAACAACATCCCGGTCATGGTCACTGCGATCCTGATTGCGGTTGCAGTGATGATCTTCGCCGCGGACATCACCGGTGAGTTCATCGATCGTCATCCGACCATCCGCATGCTCGCACTCGCATTCATCGTGCTGATCGGGATCATGCTGATCGCCGAGGGTTTCGAGGTGCATTTCCGGCGCCGGCGCACTCGCAATGAGTAGCGGGTTCAGTACTATCTCAACGGCAGTCGAAAGGACCGACCCCACAGAATGCGTTCTAAAACGCTTCTCCAAGGAGGTGTTCTGGGGCAGGTACTTCCTCGCCTTCGGTGCCGAATCCCGGGCGCGCCCCCCCGCAAGCCTGCTCGCGTTGAGGAATCGTCAACCTCTGGCCACCGATCGACGGCGCGATGTGCTGACATCGCGCCTCGGGTTGCGCGAAGCCTAGTGAGGCCACATCATGCATGCGCATTCGCGCGCGAGCACTCGCAAATCGGCCGGCTGCAATGGCATTGCCGCTAGTGCCGACAGCGCGATGGCAGGCCATGCCTCAATTCACGCGTTTCAACCGTTCAGGAATCTGCACGAGCCGTCATGAGTCATCCGTATTTCGTCTATATTGACCCGATAGCGTTCTCGATCGGTCCGCTTTCCGTGCACTGGTACGGCATCATGTACCTGATCGGCTTTGGCCTTGCGTGGTGGCTCGGCGAGCGACGTCGCCGCGCAGGGCGCCTTCCCGTCAGCAGCGAACAGTTCTCCGACCTGGTTTTCTACGGCATGCTCGGCGTGATTCTCGGCGGCCGCATCGGCTACATGCTGTTCTACAATACGGCCGAACTCATCGCGCATCCGTTGTCGCTGTTCCGCATCTGGGATGGCGGCATGTCCTTCCATGGCGGTTTGCTGGGCGTGCTGATCGCGTTGCTGTTGTGGTCGCGGCGCAACCATCTGCACTTCTTCGACACCATCGACTTCGTCGCGCCGCTCATTCCGCTGGGTCTTGGACTCGGTCGACTCGGTAATTTCATTGGCGGCGAGCTGTGGGGACGGCATACCGATCTTGCATGGGGCATGATTTTTCCGCGCGCGCTAGATGCGCTCGGCAAGACGCACGTTGAGTTGCGTGCGATGGCGATGTCGGGGCTGCTGGATGGCGAAGCACGGCATCCCTCGCAGTTGTATGAAGCGTTTCTTGAAGGCGCAGTGCTGTTTGTGGTGTTGTGGCTGTATTCACGCAAGCCGCGCCCGCGTTATGCCGTGTCCGGCCTGTTCGCGCTGCTTTACGGGCTGTTCCGCTTCGGCGTGGAGTTCGTGCGCGAACCGGACGCCCAGTTGGGATACCTCGCGTTCGGCTGGGTGACGATGGGGCAGGTGCTGTCCCTGCCACTGATCCTGATCGGGCTGTATCTGCTGTGGTTGTCGCGGCGCGCGCCGATCCTGGAAGTTGCCGCTGCCGACCCGGACAAGGTCGAAAGCCACAACCGGTCGACGCGCTGACATAGGACTTTCGAAAAGGAAACCATGCGCCAGTATCTCGATCTGCTGCGTCATGTGCTCGAACATGGCACGCAAAAATCCGACCGTACCGGAACCGGTACGCGCTCTGTGTTCGGCTGGCAGATGCGTTTTGATCTCGCCCGGGGATTTCCGCTGGTCACGACCAAGAAACTGCACCTGCGCTCGATCGTGCACGAGTTGATCTGGTTCCTGCGCGGCGACACGAATATTGCGTACCTCAAGGACAACCGCGTCAGCATCTGGGACGAATGGGCCGATACGAATGGTGATCTGGGTCCGGTTTACGGC
>CAJDWV010000067.1_pt1 | contig 11495 bp, 11 predicted proteins | sample 7391731 | NCBI WGS metagenome assembly CAJDWV01 (sample SAMEA7055746, study PRJEB34461) | soil metagenome | biome: terrestrial ecosystem; feature: Peninsula; material: soil | place: Antarctica | collected 2016
CGATGTGGTGCTGTCATCATTCGATGAAGCCACGAGGCGCTGGTGCACAGCCCAGGCCTTTACCGCCGAACCGAACCAGTTCGTCCTGCTGCCGGATGCTGTGGGCGCGCCGCTGGCGTTGCTGGTGGGCTGCGCCACGACACAACCGGCGCAGGCAATGGCCAGTCTGCCGACGCGCATTCCGCCCGGCAATTACCGGCTCGATGCGCGCGGCATTGCTCTCGATGCCGACAGTCTCGCTCTTGCGTGGGCATTGAGCAGCTATCGATTTACGCGCTACCGCGCGCAGGCGGCCGCGCAGCCGCGTCTCGTCGTCGATGAGACCGTCCAGGAGCGTGTGGCGCCGATCGTGCGTGCGGTCTGTCGGGTCCGCGATCTTGTCAATACGCCGACCTCGGACATGGGTCCAGGGCAGCTCGCAGCCGAAGTTCGGCAACTTGCCGAACAGCACGGCGCTGACTATCAGGAATGGGTGGGTGAGGAACTGCTGGAACATGATTTTCCGACCATCCATGCGGTGGGTCGCGCGTCCGCACAGGCGCCTTGCCTGGCGATGCTCTCGCACGGTGCGCCCGACGCACCGCATATCGCCATCATTGGCAAGGGGGTGTGCTTCGATACCGGCGGGCTCGATCTGAAGAATGCCGATGGCATGCGCTGGATGAAGAAGGACATGGGCGGCGCAGCGCACGCCATCGCACTGGCCGGCCTCATTCTCGATACCGGGCTGCCAGTGCGCGTGACTCTGCTGATCCCGGCCGTCGAGAATTCGGTCGCTGGCAACGCCTACCGTCCCGGCGATGTGCTGAGGACGCGCAAGGGCATCAGCGTCGAAGTTGACAACACCGATGCGGAAGGACGCCTTGTACTTTGTGACAGCCTCGCCTTTGCGGCCGAAAGCACGCCGGATCTTATCATTGATTTTGCGACGCTCACGGGCGCCGCACGCGTCGCACTCGGCCCCGCGCTGCCCGCGTTGTTCAGCAATCGCGACGAGGTGGCCGACGGATTGCTGGCCAGCGCCGCCCGCGTCGGCGATCCGCTGTGGCGCATGCCGCTGTGGCGCCCGTATCTTGCCATGCTCGAATCGCATGTGGCCGATATCGCCAACTCCGGGCGGGGCCGTCACGCCGGGGCGATCACTGCGGCGCTGTTTCTGGAACGCTTCGTGCCCGACACGCAAGCCTGGTGTCATCTGGACACCTACGCCTGGAACGACAGCAATACCCCCGGCCACCCACAAGGTGGCGAGGCATGCGGATTGCGGGCCTGCTTCGAGTATCTGCGCGAGCGCTACGGCAACGGAAAAGCCTGAACCACGAAGCACACCGAGTACAGGAAAGAAAAAGCTATTCGTTTTTCTTTCGTGCGCTTCGTACTCTTCGCGTACTTCGTGACCAAACGATTTGTAGGCCGTTCCGGTCTTTTTCGGTTCCGTCTCAGTCGATTTCGCTATTGTTGACGTGAGGCAACACCAGGGCGGCGAGTTTGGCGTCGGCCCGGATCAGCACGATTTCATCGCTCAGGATATTCGCCGCTTCATCAAGCACCACGTCACGACGCTGCTTGCGCGCCTTCTCGCGATCGAGATCATCGCGCACGCTACGCTCGTTGGGCTGCAGGCCATCGTCGGCCAGAGCTGGCCGACCGCTCCCATCGTCTTCGGGCGGTTGCGGAACCTGCCGCTGCTGGATCGTCTCGCGTGTTGCGGCAGCCGGATCCTTTTCCGGTACAGCATGACCGGTTTTTTCCTCACGCGCCTTGCGACGGTCTTCACGCTCATCGCGTTCGGTGCGACGTGTCACCTCATTTAGCGACACCACCTTCTGCGCACGCAATTTACGCGCCTCGGCAATGTCCGCGGTCAGGTTCTGCCAATCCGCATCGTTGGCGACACGCGTCGCATGGCGCGCAATCAGCATCGGGATGATCGGCTTCAGGTCAGCCGAGACGGTGTAGTCCGCAGGCTGAATGGATGTCCATGGCAGCGCATTGTCGTAACTCGATTCGCCGAATTCGTCTGCCGAGGCAGTCAGCGGAAAACTGATGTCCGGGGTCACCCCACGCAATTGCGTTGATCCGCCGTTGATGCGGAAGAACTGCGCGATCGTCATCTTGAGCTCGCCATAGACGGGCTTCTCGTTGCGCGCGACCTCATCGAGATCGACGAGATTCTGCACGGTGCCCTTGCCGAAGGTCGGCTCACCGATGATCACGCCGCGGCCGTAATCCTGGATCGCGGCCGCGAAGATTTCCGAGGCGGACGCGGAGGCACGATTGACCAACACGGCCATCGCGCCGTCCCAGGCCATGCCCGGCTTGGGGTCACGCTCCTCCTGAACGCTGCCGCCGGCGCTGCGCACCTGCACGATGGGACCTTGGTCGATGAACAGGCCGGTCAGATCGGTGGCTTCGGCCAGCGAACCGCCACCATTGTTGCGCAGGTCGATGACGACGCCATCGACCTTTTCCTGCTTGAGCTCGCCGAGCAGCCGCGCAACATCACGCGTGGCACTACGGAACTGCTTGTCGCCAAGTCGGCGCGCCTCGAAATCCTGGTAGAAGGTGGGCAACGAGATGATGCCGATACGGTGAGCCTCCTCGCCCTGCTTCACGTCAATGATCGATTTCTTGGCCGCCTGTTCCTCGATGCTGACCTTCTTGCGCGTCAGCGAGAGGATTTCATGCTTGCCGTCCGGACCGACATCCGCCGGCAGGATCTCGAGCCGCACGACAGTATCCTTGGGACCGCGGATTTTTGCGACCACGTCGTCGAGACGCCAACCAATCACATCCTGTATGGCGCCGTCTTCGCCCTGCCCGACACCGACGATGCGATCGCCGACATGCAGCTTGTCGGACAGACCGGCCGGGCCGCCTGGCACGACCTCGCGGATTGCGGTGTAATCCTCGTCACGCTGCAACACCGCGCCGATGCCTTCCAGCGACAGGCGCATGGCGATATCGAAGTTCTCCGACGCGCGTGGTCCCAGATAATTGCTATGCGGGTCCGTGGCCATCGCATACGCGTTCATGAATGTCTGAAACACGTCCTCACTGTTGAGCTCGTGCACTCGCTTGATGTAGCTCGCATAGCGCTTGTCGAGCGTCTTGCGAATCTCCGCCGGTATGTCCTGTGGCTTGGCATCGCCCGGCTCGGAGCTACGATTCTCCGTCTTTGTCTCCGCAGACTTCGTGCCTGCCGAATGGGCAGTGGCGTCTTTCGGTGCGGTTTCGGCCGCTTCCGCATCACTCTGCTTGCCCTGCTTGTCCGACCGCCCCCCCCCCTCTTGCAAATTTGCGGACACATGCGCGTCGACTGCGGCGGCAGACTTGTTCGCGCTATCGCGCATTGCCGTCGTCGCACCGGATTCGTCTTCCTTGGCCAGCTTCAGACGCAACCAATCATTCTTGACGCGCTTGCGCCACAATTCATTGAGCTCGGTAGTATTCTTTGCCCACGGTACGTGTTCGCGTTCGAAGTCGTAATCTTCCTTGATCGTGAAATCAAAGCCCTTGGAAAGCAGCGATCGTGCGTATGCGATGCGTTCGGCGACACGCTGCTCATACAAGTTGAAGATCGCGAATGGCGCTTCGAGATTGCGGTCGTAGATCGCATCGTCCAGTGCGGTGCGATAGCTCGCGAAGCTATCGATGTCGGCTTGGGTGAAAAACAGCCGGTCGCCATCCAACGCATCGATATAGCCGTCGAATATCTTCTCCGACATCGCATCATCGAGCGGCATCGGATGATAGTGATAGTTGGTCAGGAATCGGCTCGCGAGAAGCGCGGCCGCAGCCTCGTCCTGGGTCGGATTGAGAGTCACCGAGCTGTCACTGCTACCCACCTTTGCGGACGCTCCGGCGGTAACCAACAGGGCGAGCAGCGTAATCAGGATTCGACGCATCGGATGTTCTCTCCAGGGAACTTCGCGCTCCACTCGGGGCGCACGGGGCTCAGTCATGCCAATTGGCCGTGGCATGTCGCATGCAATGGACCACGGGATCCACATCAATCGCGCCCTACAGCATGCCGGAGCAATGCCGCACAAACAATAAATCCGCGTGCGCATCCGGCAATGCACCGATCAGGCAACTTCATTCAGGCAACTTCTGCGTGGTCGGCCGCATACGCCATCTGGTCGGTATGATACGACGATCTCAAAAGTGGGCCGGACGCAACGTGACGAAACCCGAGCGCATTGCCGTACTGTTCGATGACCTTGAATTCTCCGGTGTCCATTAGCGCACCAGCGGATGATGATGCATGGTTAGCTGCAAGTACTGACCCACCGTCACCATATCGACCGCGTGCGAACGCATATCGTTCAATACGCCGTGGACCTGTTCCATCGTTTCACCCAGACCGAGCATGATGCCGACTTGGTGGGCACTTCCGGATGCTCTGACTTGACGCGCTGGAGCAGTTGCAGCGACCAGTCATAATTGGCTCACGGGCGCACTTCGCGATACAGATCGTGAACGGTTTCGAGGTTGTGGTTGAACACATCCGGCCGTGGGCAGCCAGCGTTTCGAGCGCACGATCCATGCGACCCTTGGCGCGGAAGTCCGGCGTCAGGATCTCGATAAGGATGTCCGGATTCTCGAAACGCACCGCGCGGGTGCAATCGGCAAAATGCTCTGCACCGCCATCACGGAGGTCATCGCGGTCGACTGAAGTGATGACGACATAGCGAAGACTCATGTCGCGGATGGTGCCAGCCAAGCACGCCGGTTCCAGCGGATCGGGCGCCAGCGGACGGCCATGTGCGACATCGCAGAACGAGCAGCGTCGCGTGCACACCTCCCCAAGGATCATGAACGTGGCGGTGTCGTTGCCGAAACATTCGTGGATGTTCGGACACGAGGCTTCCTCGCATACCGTGACAAGACGGTTCTCGCGCAGTCTCGACTTCAATTTCGCGACCGCATTGCCGGGTGGAATGCGCACGCGGATCCAGGAAGGTTTACGCAGCAACGGAGCATCGACAAATATCGCACGGTTGCGCACGATCTTGTCTCTGCCAAGCTGCTTGTCGTTGACGGCGAGGGGAATGGTTTTGCTGCTGGATTGGGTCATGGAGCAGACTTGCCGCAGTCAGCGGGTTTGGACAGAAAACCGGGAAGATCCGGGTGGTCTCGATGCGAAATCCGAACTGGCGACCCAGTTCTGTGATCAGGACATCCTCAACGGCGGCGAGCGATCCCAGACCGACCAAGTCTATCATCTGGGTCACTGTAAAGCCGCAGAAACCGCAGGGATTGATGCGCCCGAAGGGTTCCAGATCCATCGCGACGTTGAACGCGAGACCATGGAACGAACAGCCACGACGGATGCACAGGCCCAAGGCCGCAATCTTTGCTCCGCTGACATAGATGCCCGGTGCACCTGCGTGTCGCAGGGCGGCGATGTTCCAAGTGTCCAGCGTGTCGATCTGCGCCTGCTCGATGCGGCGCACGAGTTCGCGCACGCCAATCTTCAGAGGCCGCAGGTCGAACAACGGATACGCGACGATCTGACCAGACCCGTGATAGGTCACCTATCCACCGCGATCGACCGGAATGACCGGTATGTCACCCGACGCCAGTACATGCTCGGCAAGAGCGGCTTGGCCGAGCGTGAAATCGGCTCGTGTTCGACCAGCCACAACTCGTCGGGCGTATCCGTACACCGTGCATCGGTAAATGCCTGCATCGCGTGCCAGACCGGTTCATAGGCCTGGCGTCCGAGACGGCGAACACGGACGGGTCGGGACATGGAAGAAACTTCGGCTGGAGACATTGCGACACGCAGAACCGGAAATCTGCGGGTCGCCATGCTACGCGGTTTCGATCCCCTGTCACAGAGTCATGTCGTGTCGTACCAGGCGCTATCCGGCAAATCCATCCCTTGCTTGCGCTGCAATGCATGGGCATGCACGCACGCGTCCCTCAGGGCTCGAACCCATCCGCGAAGATGACGTCGGACAGCGGCGTGCAGTTCTGGTACCAGGGTGTCTCACCCGTCGCAGCGTCCCAGATGGGGTCCGGGATGGGATCAAGGTAATTGCTGCAAAGCTTCGATCCGCCAGCTTGTAGCATCGACAAGTTTGATACCGATGGCATCGCACCGCTTAACTGGTTGTCGTCGATACGAATTCCGTTGAGATTCGTCAGATTTGCCAGGGACGGAACGGAACCGGTCAATTCGTTGGACGCAACAGTGAACCATACGAGACTCGCGAGATCGTCGAGCGACGGAATCGGACCGGTCAACTCGTTGTTGGAGGCATAAAAGTTCACCAGAGTTGCCAGGCCCGCGAGCGACGGGATGGGACCGGTCAGTTGATTGGAGGTGACGGAGAAGGTCTGAAGATTTGTCGCGTCCGCAAGCGACGGGATCGGGCCGGTCAACTGGTTGGAGCCGACATGGAAGAAGGAAAGATTCACGAGACCGGCGAGCGACGGGATCGGGCCAGTCAACTGGTTGGAGCCGACGAGGAAGAGCTCAAGATTTGCCAGGCCCGCAAGCAATGGGATCGGGCCGCTCAACTGGTTTGATTCGACGTTGAAGTAATTAAGATTCGTGAGCCCGGCAAGCGACGGAATCGAGCCGGTCAAGTGATTGGAGCCGGCGTAGAAGAATTTAAGATTCGTCAGGCCGTCGAGCGAGGGAAGCGAGCCGTCCAGATTGTTGGAGTCGAGGGCGATCTCGGTCACATGCGACGCGGCAGAATCGCAGATAATCCCGTTCCAGGTGCATTCGGTTCCGGACGCGCCGTTCCAGCCGCTGTTGTCCGTCCAGGCACCGCCATTCGTGCTGGTGTAGAGATCCAGTAGCACTTGGCGTTCCGATACCGGAATGGCTGCCTGCGCCGCCATGGGCACACACACTCCTGCCGCAACCATCAGGATGACGGCCTTCCAGCGATGCGTTCTTGTGCGGTCCCTGTCGGATGGATGGGTGTGTTGCCCGTGTCGAGCACGGTTGGTTTGACGCCCGGTGGCAAAAATCATGGCCATTTCGGTTCCTCCCTTCTCGTCAATGAATCACTTGCATCTTTTCTGCCGGATGCGGCGAAGAAACGGCTCACGGCCAGGAACATTTGTGCCATACCCGCTGCAAGCCGCGCACACGCTGCGCGAATCGCCGTTCAAGTTCCTGCCTCATTCATGGTTGCTACCCGTGGAGCGCATCGTCCGGCCCGGCGCGGACGGACGCTCGCATGATCCGTCGCAGCGCCACGCGATGCAGATAACCATACACCCGCACATAAGGTGTCCAGCCTCACCACCTTGGACTTCAGCGTCCGGCAGTCGCACAGCGAAGGGTAACACCGGGTGCGCGTCTTCAATGTCGTGCATGCCCACCGGGACCCGCCTTTCGTTGGGGTCGCGATAGTTGATCAGCCGCCTATGATGTCAGACGGGCAGCCTGACGACCCACGTTGCTTGTCAACTCGGAAGTGGCGACTCATGATCGCAGTGCGCATGCAACCAGCAAGCCACACTCATTGCGCGCGCCAGACCGGTTCATAGGCCTGGCGTCCGAGACGGTGAACGCGGACGGATCGGGACATGCAAGAGACTTCATTCAGGGGCATCGCGACACGCAGACATGGAAATCTGCGGGTCGCACTGCTACGCGGTTTCAATCTTGCATCGCACGCTCATGATGCGTCGCACCAGCCGCTGCCAGACGAAAACGTGCTACATCGCTTGCGTATGGAGCGCGGGGGGACGCATCACTCCACTCAGGGATCGAATCCGTCCGCAAAGATTTCGTCCAGTAGCGGCGTGCAGTTCTGGTACCAGGGTATCTCACCGGTCGCGGCATCCCAGTCGGCGTCCGGGACGGGATCGAGGTGATTGACGCACAGCGTCGATCCGCCCGCCTCAAGCATCGATGGGTTGGGGACCGATGGCATGGGGCCACTCAAGTGGTTGTCGTTGATGAAGATCTCCCTGAGATTCGTCAGGTTCTCCAGCGAAGGGACGTGGCCGGTTAACTGGTTGTGGCCGACATAGAAGATGGAAAGAGTCGCGAGGTCCGCGAGTGACGGGATCGAACCGGTCAGTTGGTTGAAGTGGATGTAAAAGAAGTGAAGATTTGTCAGGCCAGCGAGCGACGGAATCGGGCCAGTCAACTGGTTGACGCCGACATTGAAGGTGGAAAGATTCAGACCTGCGAGCGACGGGATCGAGCCAGTCAACTGGTTGACGTAGACATTGAAGTAGGAGAGGTTCGCGAGACCCGCGAGGGACGGGATCGGGCCGGACAACTGGTTGGCGCCGACAGAGAAATAGGAAAGATTCACGAGACCCGCTAGCGACGGAAGCGAGCCAGTCAACTGGTTATTGCCGGCGGCGAAGAACTCAAGATTCATCAGGCTGGTAAGCGACGGAAGCGAGCCATCCAGATTGTTGGAAGGGAGATTGACTTGAGTCACATGCTCCCCGGCAGTATCGCAGGTGATGCCGTACCAGGCGCACTCGGTTCCGGGCGTGCCATTCCAGCCGCTGTTGTGCGTCCAGGCACCGCCATTCGTCCCCGTGTAGAGATTGAGGAGCGCCTGGCGTTCCGCTACCGGAATGGCTGCCTGCGCGGTCATGGATGCACAAAGTCCCGTCGCCAGGATCAGGATGGTCGCCATCGCGCCCTGCCTCCTGGTGCGGTCTTTACCGGTTGCATGGATGTGTTGCCCTCGTGGGGAATTGTTGGTTTGACGCGCGGCGTCGAAAATCATGGACATTTCGGTTCCTCCCTTCTCGTGAATGAATCAGTTGCATCTTGTCTATCGCAATACGGCGAAGAAACGGCTCACGGCCAGGAACATTCGTGCCATACCCGACGCAAGACGCGCCCGCAAACCGCGCTAATCGCCGTTCGAGTTGCTGTATCATTCATGGCTCTTACCGGATAGAGCATCGCCGAGCCAGGCGCTGCCGGACTCACGCGAGATCCGTTGCAGCGCCACGCGATATCGTTCGCCATGCGGCTCGCGCATGAGGCGTCCGGCCTCATCGCGTTGCTCATCGGCGTACCGCCAGTCGCGCAGCGACGGGTAACGCCGGGTGCGCATTCTCCCCTATCCCACATGATCTCCTGCGGCCCCGCCTTTTCTTGCGGTCGCGCTAGAGGATCATCCGCCTGTGCGGCCACACACCAAACGCAATTACCGTCATTGCCTGGCAGATCGGAAGTGGCGACTCAGGATCGCAGTGCGCATACGACCAGCATGCCGCACTCACGGCGTCGTCCACATGACGTGCATCGGTGAACGCGTGCATCACGCCCGCGACTCGTTCATAGACCGGGCGTCCGACACGGCAAACCCGAACGGACGGGACATGAAGGAGGTTTCGGTCGGGGGCATGACGACACGCAGACATGGAAATCTGCGGGTCGCAATGCTACGCGGTTTCGATCTTGCGTCGCACGGTCATGATGCGTCGCGCCAGCCGCTGCCACACGAAAACGTGGTGCATCGCTTGCGTATGGAGCGCGGGGGGACGCATCACTCCACTCAGGGATCGAACCCGTCCGCAAAGATTTCTTCCGGTAACGGCGTGCAGTTCTGATACCACGGCGACTCGCCGGTTGCCACGTCCCAGTCGGCGTTCGGGACGGGATCGAGGTAATTGCTGCAAAGCTGCGATCCGCCCGCTCTAAGCATCGACGGACTGGGCACCGACGGCATCGGTCCACTCAACTGGTTGTCTTTGATGACGATGCTGTCGAGATTCGTCAGATTTGCCAGCGACGGAATGGGGCCGGTCAATTCATTGAACCCGACGTCGAAGTAGTAAAGATTCGTCAGACTCGCGAGCGACGGGATCGTGCCGGTCAACTGATTGGAGGCGACATCAAAGTATTGAAGATTCGCGAGACCCGTGAGCGACGGTATCGGGCCGGTCAACTGGTTGCCGAAGGCAAAGAACTCTTGAAGATTTGTCAGGCCCGCGAGCGACGGGATCGGACCGGTCAACTGGTTGGAGTTAACATAGATGTAGGAAAGATTCGCGAGACTCGCGAGCGGCGGGATCGGACCAGTCAACTGGTTGGCGCCGACTTCGAAGAAGGAAAGACTCGCGAGACCCGCGAGCGACGGGATTGGACCGGTCAACTGGTTGAAGCCTGCTCCGAAGTCGGAAAGATTCGCGAGACTCGCGAGCGACGGAAGCGAGCCGTCCAGATTGTTGTAGGAGAGCGAGACCTCAGTCACATGCTCCGCGGCATCGTCGCAGGTAATGCCGTACCAGGTGCACTCGGTTCCGGACGCGCCGTTCCAGCCGCTCTTGTCCGTCCAGGCATCGCCGTTGGTGCTGGTGTAGAGATCGAGCAGTGCCTGGCGTTCGGTTGCCGGAATCGCTGCCTGCGCCGCCATCGATGCACAGAGTCCCGCCGCAAGGACCAGGATGGCCACCATCCAGCCGTATTCCTTGGTGCGGTCTTTGCCGATTGTATGGATGTGTTGCGCGCGTGGGGAATGGTTGGTTTGGCACGCGGCGTCGGAAATCATGGTCATTTCGGTTGCTCCCTTCTCGTCACTGAATCACTTGCACCTTGAATCACTTGCACCTTCGTCTATCAGAATACGGCGAAGAAGCCGGTCACGATTTGGAAGATCCGTTTTGTACCCGTCTTGACTTTCGAATTTCCGTCCGCGCTGAACCCGCTCCACTCTCCATCAGGGATCGAACCCGTCCGCGAAGATCTCTTCCGGTAACAGCGTGCAGTTCTGGTACCACGGCGTCTCGCCGGTCGCAGCATCCCAGTCGGCGTTCGGGACAGGGTCGAGGTGATTGGTGCAAAGCCTCGATGTGCCCGCTACGAGCGCGACGGGGTTGGGTACCGATGGCATGGCGCCGCGCAGGTCGACCTGGAAATCCGAAAGATTTGTCAGGCCGGCGAGCGACGGAATCGGACCGGTCAACTGGTTGTCGTAGGCAAAGAAATCTTGAAGATTTGTCAGCCCCGCGAGCGACGGGATCGGACCGGTCAACTGGTTGCCGAAGACATAGAAGTTGGAAAGATTCGCGAGACCCGCAAGCGACGGGATCGGACCGGTCAACTGGTTGTAACTGACAGCGAAGGTGGAAAGATTCGCGAGGCCGGCGAGCGACGGAATCGGCCCGGTCAACTGGTTGCCCGGTCAACTGGTTGCCGGGAGCGTAAAAGCCCGCAAGAGTTGTCAGGCCCGCGAGCGACGGAATCGACCCGGTCAACTGGTTGTAGGCTACGTTGAAAGAGAAAAGATTCGCGAGACCAGCGAGCGACGGAATCGACCCGGTCAACTGGTTGTAGCCTACGTTGAAGGAGGAAAGATTCGCGAGACCAGCGAGCGACGGGATCGGACCAGTCAACTGGTTGGCGCGGGCGTTGAATATCGAAAGATTCGCGAGACCCGCGAGCGACGGGAGCAGGCCGGTCAACTGGTTGGAGCCTACCTCGAAGGAGGCAAGGCTCGCGAGACCCGCGAGCGACGGCAGTGAGCCGTCCAGATTATTGTCAT
>CAJDWV010000139.1_pt1 | contig 11296 bp, 8 predicted proteins | sample 7391731 | NCBI WGS metagenome assembly CAJDWV01 (sample SAMEA7055746, study PRJEB34461) | soil metagenome | biome: terrestrial ecosystem; feature: Peninsula; material: soil | place: Antarctica | collected 2016
ACCGAAGTTGAATTCACCCGAGAGGTCGGTCTGGTTGATCGCCGAGACCGTGTTGCCCGCCCGCGTATTGATGCGCCGCCAGACCTCGCCATTGACGACGTTGCCTTGACTGTCGTCGGGCATGCTGACGATGTAGTCCTGTTGCGAGCGGCCATAGCGCGTGGTGTTGCGAAAGTTCAGGCCGTTGCTGAACGCATGGTTGACCTGCACGGTGCCGATGTTGACATTGGCCTCACGGAAATCACGATCAACGAGGCCGTAGAAGTTGCTGCTGTCGCCGCCGTCATCGGGGCGAACTACGCGTACGCCAGCCGGCAACTGGCGGAAGCTGTAGAGATACGGAATACCGGCCTCGGGCAGCTCGTCGGTTTTGAGGTGGTAGAAACCGAGTGTCGCCGAAGTCGGGCTGTTCAAGCCGAACGTGACCGAAGGTGCGAAACCAAAGCGGCGGCTGTCGACTGCGTGGCGTCCGGCGACCCCGGCGTCATAACCCATGACGTTGACGCGCAGCGCGGCGTTTTCGCCAAGACGAATATTGGAATCGAGCGTGGCCCGCTTGTAGTCGGCCGTACCAAGTCCAACCTCGACCTCGGTGAAATTCTCGGCTACGGGTGCCTTGGTCACTAGATTGATGCTGCCGCCGCCGTTGGAGCGACCGCTGTAGACGGAATCCGGTCCCCTGACCACTTCGATCTGCTGAATATTGAAGGTCTCCCGCGATTGCGCACCGGCATCGCGCACGCCATCGACGAAGATCGATCCCTGTGAATCGAAGCCGCGCAAATACGGACGATCGCCTTGTGGATTACCGCCTTCGCCAGCGCCAAAGGTGATGCCGGGAATCAGGCGCAACGCATCGACCAGATCGGTCGCGCCGATATCGCCGATCAGGGCCTCAGGGACGATCGAGACCGAACGCGGGGTATCCAGCAACGGCGCCGTGAATTTGCTTGAGGCAGGCTCGCTGACCACATAGCCTTCGACCTTGACGCTGTCGAGCTGACGCGCCTTTCCGGCATCGGGAAGATCCGGGGGAGCGTTCGTATCAGCGAAGGCCGGCGTGGTCGCCGAGATGAACAGACCGCCGAGTGTGCTGGCGAGCAGGCGGCGCGGCGTCGCATGAGACGAGGAAATGCAAGGCGTAAAAGACATCAATGACGATCCTTGGACAGGTTTCAATCAGAAGCGGTGTTGCGGCTGGCTGACACGAACAACAACGCTGACCGAGGCTTTCCGGAGTGTCCGGCGGTCACGTCAAGACGTCGTCAGAGCAACGCAGGCGGAACCAGTCAGTGGGCTGAAATATGGCTGCGCAGGCCACGAATTAAACCTGAGATGCGAATCATTCGCAACCGTATTCACCTCAGTGCTTCCAAAAATGGCGAACCACTTCGAAAAATCAGGGGTTGAACAAGGCCAACGCCTCGGCATGCAGGGCGGCTGGACCGGCCAGTGCGTTGCGCACCTCCAGTCCGATCGGATCGCCCTCGAGCGTGGTGAAAATGCCACCGGCCTCGCGCACGATGACGACCAGCGCGGCGATATCGAGGATATTCAGATCGGATTCGACAACCAGATCAATCGCTCCACGCGCGAGCAAGTGATAATGCAGGAAATCGCCATAGCCGCGGATCCGGCCGACACGACTGACCAGATCGCCGAGCGCCTGCCAGCGCTTTGGATCATTCGCCATCGTCTTCAGGTTGCCGGTCGACAATGCCGACATCGGGCCGAAATCGGTCATGTCTGAAACATGCACACGCTTGCCGTCTGCGGCATTGGTTCCGATGAACGCACCGCCGCCGCGAACAGCCCAGGCGCGCTCGCCATACTCACCCGCAGCGGATACACCGAGCACTAGCTCGCCGCGATACATCAATGCGATCTGAGTCGAGAACATCGGATAGCCGCGTACGAAGGCCTTGGTGCCATCAATCGGATCGATCAGCCATAGATAATCGCCATCCCCTTCGCGACCATGCTCCTCTCCGAGGAATGCATGTCCGGGAAATGCCGCGCGCAGCACATCCTTGATCGCCAGCTCGGCTTCCCGATCAGCTTCGGTCACCGGCGTTGCATCGGCCTTGGCATCGACCGAGAAATCACGTGTGGCATAGCGTGCGTGGATCCCGCGTTCGGCCCGGTCGGCCGCGCGCTGGGCGGCCTCGAGCGCCGAGGTGAGGAAGGATTCAGTCAGGGCCATGGTTCAGAATAATTTGAACAACTGGCCGTTGATGAGCAGGTGCGACGAACCATCCGCCTGCGGCTCTCCAACGTAGCGCAGGGCTTCCTGCACACGCGCATCGTCGTTGCGCGCTGCGAGGAAGGCCTCGACCTGAAAGCCGGTCGCAGCGATCGTGAAACCGCCGTTCACCTCGAGATTGCCCTTGCCGTCATCGGCCACGGTTCCGACGATGCTGTCATCGGGCCTGGAGGCGAACTCGGCAAGGATGTCCGAGAATCGCGCCTCCGCCGCGCCAGTAACGCCGGCGTCGCTCCATTGCGCGCTGCCGTTGGCATCGCTGATCACGCCGTCGAAGAAACTGACCTTGGCGAAGGTTCCGGTGATGGTTCCGAGCAGTTTCAACGACGGCACATCGAGCACCGGTGACATCAGCGAGGCAGGCACGCGGAAACGCACATCATGCGCGGTAATGCGGCCATCGGCATCGCGCTCGACCAGGCCCGAGGTATCGATATCGGCACCGCGTATGCGCAGATCGGCATGCACGCGACGTGCAACCAATGGCACCTTCTCGACCTGCCAATCGAGCTCGCCGAGATCACGGCCGAACACGCTGACGCCATCGGCATGGCCCTGCCAGACCGTACCGCGCACGCCGACCAGTGACACCGGGCCGAGCCGCGCAGCGGCGTAGCGATAGGCGACATCAGCCGGCAAGGTCCAGGCGATCACGCCGGCGACAATGACAACAAGGATCAGCAGCGCAAAAAACCACTTCAGTATTTTCATTGCTCAACTATTCACGGGAAACATGGAAACCAGCGACGCCACGGCGCCTGATGATACGAAGCTCAAGGTACGTCCTCCAGCGTCACCCGCGCATTGACGAGGCCGCTGGCATCGACGCGATCAGCCGAGAAATCGGTGATCTGCACGCCATAGTCACGCGCCATGCCCTCGATCCAGCTCAGAAGCACATCAAACGAGGCAAACTCGAAACTGGCGCGCACGCTGTTCGAACCGACCGGCTCCAGGCGCTTGAGCACGCCTTCCAGACCGGCTCCGCGAGCGCTGACATCGGCCAGCGCCAGCAGCGACTTGCCTTGCCGGTCCGCGCGCGAGCGCACACCGACACTGCGCAGGCGCTCGACCTCGGCTTCGGCAACGCGGACAAAGGCCAGATCGCGCGTTGAATTGTCGAGTTGATTGACAAGCCGCGCGCGTTCGCTGGTCAACGGATGCCAGACGAATGACCAGACCAGGAAGATCGCGACGACGAGGCTGCCGACGACGAGCACGCGACGATCACGCACCGACTGTTGACTCCACCAAGCCGACATCACGGCACGTCTCCCCGGATCCGGATCCGACCATCGACGCCTGTATCGGCCGGTATCGACGCGGTGACTTCGGCGCTCAGGCCCGGTATCGCCGAGAACTGCTCACGCATGCTGTCGAGCGTGGCCACATCGGGCGCGCGCAAGCCCACTTCGAGGATGCCGTTGCGAAATTCAAGACCGCGCATCTGCGTACGCGTGGTGCGACCAAGCACCGGCGCGATCTGGCCAAGCAGGCGCAGGAAACCGCTGCTTTCACTACCACCGCGCAGACGCTCGAGGCGATCGCGCATGACACTTTGCGGTGCGCGCGAGCGTTCGGCTGCGCCAAGATCAGGAAACGTCTTGAGCAGGCTGTCGGACATCGCCGTATCGACGCGCGCAAGGTTTTGCCCGAGCTGGTGGACCTCGAGCCCGCGATGGACGAAAGCGAGCACAACGAGAGCCGCCGCCAGTACCGCAACGCGGCGCCACCAACGTGTGCCGCGTGCTTGCCGATGGCCACTGGCAAAGCCGCCGGACAGCAGGTTGATCGCCGGTTTCTGCAGGTTGCTGGCGAGAAAGGTCAAGGGATCGTGCTGAGCATCCTGATACGAAGCAAAGCCATTCTTGTCGGCAGCATCGAGTTCGCCATCGAAATCATGCGCGGCGATGGCGCGATCAATACCTGCCGCGCGGATCTGCGCGAGCCAGTCGGCAAGATCAACGGTCGAACAACCGATTGCCGACCAGCGCTCAAGCCGCAGCAGCACGCGTCCACCATCAATCATCGCCGTCGCGGATTCGGCGGACACTGGCAAAGCCAGCGATTCGGGCAGGATCACATCGGCGCGCACACCGGCGGCAGCAAGCGTATCGATCCATTCCTGCAACCGCGTGCGCGCAACCACGGCGACGCCAACCTTGTCTTCAGCGCCGGCCTGGATCGCAAAATGCTGCTCCTCGACCGCACTCAGCAACTGGTCCTCGACCGCGAACGGAACCGCCTGTCGCAGTTGTGCCGCGCTGCGTGCATTGACCTGGGTTTCGATCAACAACACGTCCTCGGCCGGAACCAGCACGATGATCTCCGCGGCTGCGCCGAGCATGCTGGCAGGGGGCGCACCGTCCTGACTCGACGAGAGCATGCGTCCGTCCACCGATTGACGCAGCCAGGTCAGGCCACCGGCAGGGTCGAGACGCAGAATGAGACGATCGGGCATGCGGGCATATCCTGGGGATCCGCCCGATTGTACGAGAAGCGTGGCGATTGCCGGAAATCGACCGGCGCCAGCGCGCGCGGCCAAAGCGGCGGCAAAAGCCGCAACAGGGCGCAACAGGGCCATACCAAACGGAAGCGCATGTTAAAGTTCGCCTCTTTCCGATCCGGCTTCGAGCCGCTCTTTCGCCTATGTTTGCTCCACGATCTTCCATGCTCAGCCGATTCTTCACCGCGACCGCGCTTGTGCTGATGGTTGTTGCAACCTCGATGCCAGCGGCCAACGCAGCCGGTGGCAGCAAGGCCTTTGTGCCGAAGACCCGCATCATCTGGCGTGGCGATATCGTTTCGGCGCGTGGATTCGTCAACGACCTCGTTGATGTCTACCGCAAAGAGCAGCAGGGTCTATTGACCGTGGAAGCATTCAGCACGATCTCCGGGATCGATGCGGTCATCGAAGGCAAGGCCGACATTGCCGGTAGCGCGCGCGCGATGAACAAGGCACGCGAATCCGAGCAGCATTTGATCTTCCAGCCGGTCGCGCTTGATGCGATCGTCGTGGTCACCCATCCACGCAATCCGGTCAGCAGCATCACGCTCGCCCAGTTGCGCCAGATCTACCTCGGACGGGTCAAGAACTGGCAGGAACTCGGTGGCGCCGATGCGCCGATCAATCTCTATTCGATTGCCGCACCGCTCGATGGTGTCGAGTTCAGTTTCCGTCGGCTGCTCTACAAGCGCGGCGAGCAACGAATCGCCGCACCGCGCCTGTATCTGAATACAAGCAAGCTCGAAGAGGCGATTGCAATTGACCCGAACGGCCTAGGTCTGACCTCGCTGTCGAGCGCGTTTGCTAACAAGGGCATGAAAATGCTCGGTGTCGAAGGCAGCATGCCAACAACCCAGAGCATCGCCGATGGCAGCTACCCGCTGTTCATCACTCTCTATGTCGTGCAGCGCGAAGATGCACCGAATCAGGCAGAAGTGAATGATTTCGTTCGCTTCCTCGGCTCCGCTTCGGTTGCCCAGGTGATGCGCAGGCACCAGTTGGTTCCGTTCGCGGAAGCCGGTGACGTCTACTCGCGTGACAGCGCGCGTCTCGATAAGATCGATTCCGCCATTGTCGCGGTGACCCCGGCTGATGTCGCCGCGATGCCGCGCGAGCCCGAGCTGCGCCCGGTTGCCGCTCCGCGCGCAACGCTGCAGGAGCGCATTGCCATAGCGCCGGGTGCCGAATCGACCCAACAAGCCCGCGACGCCCTGGAGCTTGCAGAGAAAGCCAAGGCCGAGGCCGATGCAGCCAAGGCAAGCGACAAGAAACCAGACTGATCGCAATATCCACGATGCATATCCGCGCCATCTCGCTCGATCTTGACGACACACTCTGGCCAATCGGCCCGGTGATCGAGCGTGTCGAGCGAAGTGTCGATGACTGGCTTCGTTCGAACTGTCCCGAGGTAGCTGCTGCGTGGCCGATCGAATCGATGCGCGCTTTGCGCGACGAGGTTGCCAGCGAGCATCCCGAGCTGGCCCATGATTTTGCTGCGCAACGGCGCATGACCCTGCGCCGTGCATTTGCCCCGTTCAAGCTTGGCGACGACTGGATCGAGCGCACCTACGCGGTTTATGCCCGTGTACGCAACGAAGTCGAATGCTATGCCGACACGAGTGACGCATTGACCCGGATGGCGGCTCGGTTTCCACTGGTCAGCATCTCCAACGGCACCGCCGAACTCGAACGTATCGGCCTCAATGAGCATTTCCGCTTCAGCGTCAGTGCCAGCGAAATCGGCGTGGCCAAACCGGCCGCGGACATCTTTCATCATGCCTGCGAGCGTCTCGGCATCGCCCCCGAACACGTCCTGCATGTCGGTGATGATCCACTAGCCGATGTCGTTGGCGCGCGCGATGCCGGCATGCGTACGGTCTGGCTCAATCGTCAGGCTGCGGCGTGGCAACACGAGGTCAGGCCCGATCTCGAAATGGCCGACCTTGATGCACTGGCCAACTGGCTCGACCAGTATTCACACCCCAACCATTCGCCTTCAACCTGACGAGACTGCCCATGGATGCCTGGATTAGCGCTGCGGACGCAGCCGCTTCAACTCCCCTGATCGCCGTCGATGGCAAGAGCTTCGACGCCGTCATTGACGTGCTCGGCGACACGGCTCGGGACGGCTCGGGTCTTGTGTGCGGCGAACGGTTTCAAGGGCGAGAATGGCCAGTTTCTCGGCCTCGGCACCAGCGCTGACAACGGTCCGGTCATGCTGGTCGGTTGTACGTCGAACAGCGGCCTGTACGCGCTCGCCTCATTGCCGCGTCGATTGCCGGTCGGAAACTATGTGCTAGATCCGCGCGGACTTGCCCTGGATCCGGCTCAGGCCGCGCTCGGCTGGGCGTTTGGGGCCTATCGGTTCAGCCGCTATCGCCGCGCCGATCGCGAAACGGCGCGCTTGGTCATCGACGAGGCGACACGCGCCCAGGTTTCAAGTTTCGCCGAAGCGGCGACACTGACTCGCGATCTGATCAATACGCCAACCCAGGACATGGGCCCGGCCGATCTTGCCGCCGCCGTGTCCTCGCTGGCCGAGCATCACGGCGCCGACTACCGCGAATGGGTCGGCGATGAGCTGTTGCGGGACAACTTTCCGACCATTCATGCGGTCGGACGTGCCGCCACCGCAGCGCGCGCGCCACGGCTGGCCATGCTCTCGCACGGCGATGCCGCCGCCCCGCATGTCGTCCTCGTCGGCAAGGGTGTCTGTTTCGACACCGGCGGACTTGATCTGAAAAATGCCGACGGCATGCGCTGGATGAAAAAGGACATGGGCGGTGCCGCACATGCGATCGGCCTGGCCAAACTCATCCTCGATGCGAAGCTGCCAGTCCGGCTCACCCTGCTGATTCCGGCGGTCGAGAACGCCATCTCTGGCGACTCCTTTCGACCTGGCGAAGTGATCAAAACGCGCGGCGGCCTCAGCATCGAGATCGACAACACCGATGCCGAAGGTCGCCTCGTGCTGTGCGATGCGCTGGCCTATGCCGGCGAGATGAAACCCGACCTGATCCTCGATTTCGCGACGCTCACTGGCGCTGCCCGCGTCGCTCTCGGTGCCGACCTGCCAGCCTTGTTCTGCAATCGCGACGATATTGCCAATACCTTGCTCGGCGCCGGCACGCAGACCCAGGATCCACTCTGGCGCATGCCCCTGTGGCGGCCCTACCTGATCATGCTCGAATCCTATATCGCCGATCTCGCCAACTCAGGTGCCTCACGGCACGCGGGCGCAATCAGTGCAGCGCTTTTCCTCGAGCGCTTCGTCCCCGATGAAACACCCTGGTGTCATCTGGACGTTTATTCGTGGAACGACTCCGAACGCCCCGGCCGACCCAAGGGCGGCGAGGCGCAGGGATTGCGCGCTTATCTCGAGTTTCTCAAGCAACGCTATTCGGTTGCGTGAATGGAGAATAGGGAATAGGGAATTGTAGGAGCAGGCTTTAGCCGCGATGCTCTTGCTTTGATGTTGATGAAAATAGAGCATCGCGGCTAAAGCCTGCTCCTACAGATTTCGCTCACTGATTCATTATTCCTGGCTCCAACCAATCAATCCACATTCACCGGCGCGTCATGCGGCAGCTGCAAGCGGGCGGCGAGCTTGGTATCGGTGTGGATCAGGTCGATACCGTCTGACAGGATCCGGGCGGCTTCGTTGAGGACGATATCGCGCTTGGCCTTGCGCTTCTCCTCGCGAGCCAGATCCTTGGAAATGCTGCGTTCATCGGGCTGCAGTCCGTCGTCGCCGGTCAATGGAGCAGATCCTTCATCATCGACCTCTTCGGTGCTGACGATGGATTCCGTGGAGTCCGCTTCGACATCATCCCCTGACATCTTCGCCTTGTCCGCGGACGTATCTGCCGACGATTTTTGCGCTGGATCGGCAGCCGCAGACGCCGCTGCGGCGAGTGCATCGCGTTTCTTGCGCTTGGCTTCCTGTTCGTCGCGTTCCGTGGTGCGCACTTTTTCATTCAGCGAAAAGGTCTTCTCGGCACGGATGCGCTTGGCATCGGTGATCTCGGCGACGAAGTTCTTCCACTCGGCATCGGTTTCCGCACGCGCCTGGTGGCGCGCGAGCAGCATCGGGATCAGCGGCTTGAGGTCTGCGACCGGCTTGTAGTCCGCCTTGCTGATCGAGGTCCACGGCAAGGCATTGTCATAGCTTGATTCGCCAAACTCGTCGCTGGCGATGGTCAACGGAAAACTGATTTCGGGGGTAACGCCACGCAACTGGGTCGATCCGCCATTGATGCGGAAGAACTGTTGCACGGTCATTTTCAAATCGCCATAGGTCGGTTTTTCGTTGCGTGCCATATCGTCCATGTTGAGCAGGTTTTGTACCGTGCCCTTGCCAAAAGTCGGCTCGCCAATGATCACGCCACGGCCGTAATCCTGGATCGCAGCGGCGAAGATCTCCGAGGCGGAAGCCGAGGCACGATTGACCAGCACAGCCAACGGGCCGCTCCATGCGGTGCCAGCGCGGCGATCGATCTTTTCCTCGACTCGACCACTGGCATCGCGAATCTGCACAACCGGGCCCTTGTCGATGAACAGACCGGTCAGATCGGTGGCTTCGTCGAGCGAGCCGCCGCCATTGTTGCGCAGGTCGACAACGACACCATCGACCTTCTCCGCGCTCAGTTCGCCAAGCAGGCGCTCGACGTCACGCGTGGCACTCTTGTAATCGGTATCGCCGCGCCGGCGCGCATCGAAATCCTGATAGAAGGTTGGCAGGGTGATTACGCCGATACGGCGTGTCGTGTCGCCATTCTTCACATCAATGATCGACTTCTTCGCCGCACTCTCCTCGACACTGACCTTGTTGCGGGTCAGAGTCAGCATCTCGTGCTTGCCATCCGGACCAGCCGCATCGGGCAGGATTTCCAGACGCACGATCGTGCCCTTGGCTCCGCGGATTTTTTCAACCACATCATCGAGACGCCAGCCGATCACGTCGATGACCGGCCCACTCGCGCCCTGGCCGACACCAACAATGCGGTCACCCGGGTTGAGCTTGCCGGATATGGCCGCCGGTCCACCCGGAATGATCTCGCGGATGGCGGTGTATTCATCGAGGCGTTGCAGGACAGCACCGATGCCTTCCAGCGACAGGCGCATGGCGATGTCGAAGTTCTCCGAGGCGCGCGGGCTGAGATAATTCGTATGCGGCTCGATCGACATCGCATAGGCATTCATGAAGGTCTGGAAGACATCCTCGCTGTTGAGCTGGCGGATGCGCTCCAGATAGTTGGAGTAGCGCTTGTCGAGCGTCTCGCGGATGTCCTTGTCGGGCTTGCCGGCGAGCTTGAGCCGCAGCCAGTCGTTCTTGACGCGTTTGCGCCAGAGATCGTCAAGCTCGGCCGTGCTCTTGGCCCACGGTGCCTTGGCGCGATCGTACTGGTAGGACTCGTCCTTGCTGAAGTCGAACGGCTTGGCAAGCAACTCGCGTGAGTAGTCGAGACGCTCGGAAACGCGCTGCTGATAGACGTTGAAGATCGTGAAAGGTGCGGAAAGATCGCGCTCGAAGATGGCATCGTCAAGCTTGTCCCTGACCGGCGAAAACTTGTCGATATCGGCCTGGGTGAAAAACAGATGGTCACCATCGAGGCTGTCGAGATATCGGGTGAAGATCTTTTCCGACATCGCGTCGTCAAGCGGCATCGGCTTGTAATGAAAGCGCGAGAGGAATCGCATCGCCCAGATCGCCGCTTCGGTCTGGTCGGCCGTCGGCTTGAGTACCAGCGGGGTCACGGTTTCGGCGGCCGGCTTGGCAAAGGCAAGGGTGCAAACAGCCAGCAGCGCGAAAGTCAGGGTGATGCGACGCATGTAACTCTCCATCATGGCTCGGTGGTACTTGGGTTGCGGCTCAGATTGTCTCGACGACGCCAGCGGCATGCGCCATCTCGTCCGCATGGTACGAAGAACGCACCATTGGACCGGATGCCACATGACTGAAGCCCAACGCATTGCCGTATGCCGCCAGCTCGTTGAACTCATCCGGTGACCAGTAGCGCATTACCGGGTGATGATGGGCGGACGGTTGCAGGTACTGGCCAATCGTCACCATATCGACCGTATGCTCGCGCAAATCGTTCAATGTGCGCTTGATCTGCTCGAGGTTTTCGCCGAGTCCGAGCATGATCCCGGACTTGGTCGGGAGATGCGGATGCTGCTCCTTGAAGCGCTTGAGCAACTGCAACGACCACGCATAGTCAGCACCCGGGCGAACCTTTCGATAGAGGTCGGGAACCGTCTCGATGTTGTGGTTGAACACATCCGGCGGATACTCTGCGAGCAGCTCCAAAGCGCGATCCATGCGTCCCTTGCCGCGAAAATCCGGGGTCAGGATCTCAATCCGGATATCAGGACTCTCAAAACGCACGGCGCGGATGCAGGCGGCGAAATGGCCGGCACCGCCATCTCGCAGGTCATCACGGTCGACCGAGGTGATGACCACGTAACGCAGGCGCATGTCGCGGATCGTGCCGGCGAGCTTGGCCGGCTCCAGTGGATCGGGAGCT
>CAJDWV010000064.1_pt1 | contig 11257 bp, 5 predicted proteins | sample 7391731 | NCBI WGS metagenome assembly CAJDWV01 (sample SAMEA7055746, study PRJEB34461) | soil metagenome | biome: terrestrial ecosystem; feature: Peninsula; material: soil | place: Antarctica | collected 2016
GGCCAACGTGACGGGTGCGAACAATCTGATCCAATACCCAGGCGCGTCTCCGATTCCGAGCGATACGCTGGTCGGTATCGACCCCATGCTCGGGCCACTCGCATTCAATGGTGGTGCGACCGAGTCCAACCTGCCGCAACCCGGCAGCCCGGTGCTCGATGCCGGCAACAACGCCAGCAGCCAGGACAGCGACCAACGTGGATCCGGTTTTCCGCGCGTCGTCGGCGCAGCCGCGGACATTGGTGCAGTCGAGGTCCAGTTGCCGACCGTGCGGGTCGATCCGCTCGATCTCGACTTCATGAGTGTCGAGGCAGGCAACGTCAGCGCGCCGTTGACGACGAACGTTACCAATTCCGGCGACGCAACCCTGCACGTCGACTATATCGACAGCGTCGCCGCACCCTTTGTGCGCAGCGGCGGCAGTTGCGCGGCGACGCCGTTCGATCTTTCACCGCACGTTTCGTGCACTCTGGAATTCACCTTCGCGCCGACCCAATTCGGGCCCCAGTCCACCTCCGTTGGTATCGCCACCGACGGTGGTGAAGCGCACGTCACCCTGCACGGCAACGGCTTGGACGGCAGTCTGGCGGTGATGCCGGCCCTCCTCGATTTCGGCGATGTTGCGATCGGTGACAGCACGCCGCCGCAAACCGTGACGCTGGAGAACGTGGGCACCAGGCGAATGGTGGTCACCGCCATCGACACGCCGGGCCTCCCCTTCGTGGCGATCGGCGGCACGTGCGGTGTGCCGCCCTTCGAACTCGCCGTCGATGCGAGCTGCGTGCTAGATATCGGATTTGCTCCGCAAACCGCCGGTCCCGCCACGCAGACGCTTACCGTCACCAGTGATGTCGGCAACGAAGATTTCACCTTGACCGGCATGGGCGTCGACGACCGCATCTTTGCAGCCGGATTCGAGCCCTGAGCGACCGAACGCACGGACCGCTGCCATGGCATTGGTCCGCTTGTCGTTTCGACGTTCTGCCCGCGTTACCGCACCAGGCGACGCCCCGCCGCCACCTTGTAAGCGCGGGCCCGACGCCGCCACGATTTCAAGCTGCCCCTGCCGTCCCGCAAGAAGTGGGGCGGCGAGCGCGTCGGTACGTGTCTCGTCATTGCGCTGGTCGCGTTCGAGCCCGCGTCGATGGCTGTGTTGTCGCCGGCGCTCCACGCGCGAAGTTGCTCGGTGATGCCGTCCATGAGCGGCCCCAGGGCTGTCCGGCTGTCCTCCCGAACCCCCGTTGAAGATCGCTGAGGCGATTTGCTGCGGAACGTCGTTTCAAGGTTCAGGCGGGCTGCATCCGCCGGCGCTCTGAACGGGAATTCGAGCGCATTTCCCCAAGGAGCAATTGCAACGCGCCAAATCCGGCGTTCCATCCACATCCAGTCCCAGGAGCCCAGGCCATGAACATCATGCTTTCACGGCGGAATTACCCGAACTCCGTGCCTCATGCATCGCCGCACAATACGCTGGACCTGCACGTGCAGAAATGCACGCTCCGGACCACCAACGGCACGTGTCACCGCAAACCATCGGCGCGCGCCATGGTCATCGTGAGCCTGTTGTTGGCGATCGCAATGCAGGTGGAATTTGCCAGCGCGGCAATCATCGTACCGCCGATGGCAGAACCGCAATCGGCCCCTCTGCCGCAACCCAGCGAGGATATCGCGTGTGCGGACACCCCTTTCGGCAGGCAACTTACACTCGGCAAGGACGCGGAGTTCGTCGATGTGCTTGACTTCAACGTCACGCTGCCACCGAATCAATTCCACGAGTGGACCCTGCCTCCCGATCCGGATGATCCATCCGCACCGGCCTATGATCTACACATCTCTACGGACTGGGCCGTGGGGCCCTTCAGCGACGGTGCCCTGCTAGGCGCAACCCACGCCGATCTGAATGGTGACGGACAGGATGAGTTGATCGTTGCGGCGAATGTGTATTCGCCAACCGCGCACGTCGTAGTGGGCGTGCTTAGGCGAGGTCGGTACGGAAATGTACTACTGATGGACACCTGGAGCGGCTCCAACCTGTTCAACTCTCTCAACATCATCTCGGCCAATATCATCGCGGGTGATTTTGATGGTTCCAAGGACGGTAAGGATGAACTGGCACTCATGGTACGCGGCTCTGACAACTCGCTGAGGATCGTGGTTCTTTCCGGCAACGACGATGGCACCATTGCGCAGGCTGATGATGAATTTGCGGGCTTCTGGCACTGGGCGCCGCAAGCCGGCGACAGCGTCGGCCAAATCGCCATCACGAGCGGCGCCCTGGTGCTTGATGGCAGAAATCAGATATTGGTTATCTCCGAGTACAAACCTGGCAACAACCGCGTAATCAAATATCACCTTCTGGAATACCAGCCTCGACCGGCGTTTAACACCCTGACTGGTGACGTCAGCATGGGTACTCTCTACTTCAGTTCGGACATGGGATCAAACTTCCGCTATGGATCGCATGGTGACGAAAGTTCGACGATCATCGGTAACATAAAACGAATTTCGGCTGATACGGGTGATGTTGTTGGCGACGCCACCGATGAACTCATTTCCCACTACGAGTTCCAGAACATCGATGGCCAATATGAGCTTCACCAGCGTCTGCAGCACTTCGATACAGTCCGCGACAGTGCCGGCGACATCTTCGAGATCCTGTTGAGCCGGCCGGACGGCGTACCTTTCGATGACGGTATCAAGATCCACAGTGGCGACAGCGCCGGCTGGGACTCGGTGGTACACAATATCGACGAACAGCCCAAGGCGGAAATTATCGAGGTCTTCAATCGCTACACTCCGCCCAGTTCGTTTCTGGAGGCAGAGGTCTACAAGGTGGCCTATGACCTCACCGCGAGCTTCACCTACTATCGCAGCGATCTTGACGTGCAGTTCACCGAAAACTCCGTGGGTTACAACGCCGGGCCATTCGACAATCCACTGAGCGGCTGGCGCTGGGATTTCGGCGACGGTGGAACGTCAAACCAGGTCAACCCGGTGCATTCTTACGCCAACGCCGGCGACTACACGGTGACGCTCCGCATCGCGGAACTGGTTGGCTCCGGCGTCGATCAATCAACCTATCAGCGTGAGATTCATGTGGAGGGCGGCAGCGACGCACACGGCGAAGGCCTCAGCAGCAACGACTACCGTTACCGGATCCGCCACGATCCCGTTTACGCCTCGGAACATACGATCACGCACGACAACAGCACACCGCTGACGGAAATCCATGCCGATGCGGCCGACATGGATCGTGACGGCGTCAGCGAGATCATGGCGCTTTCGATTCAGGGTACCAGCGGCCCGGACTCTGGCTTGCTGCGTTCGCGCTGGCGCCTGCACCTGAATCCGTTGCCACCCAACGACTTCACCGGCTGGCACATGCTTGAACCTGACAGCGGCACGCTTCCGCTGTCGAACCTGGACGGGTTGGCCGCCTTCGCTGCAGACCTCGATGGCGACTCGGTTGAGGCGACGATTGGTCCCGATTGCCGCAGGGTCCACGAGGCGCAGGCGCGTGAACTGGTGTGGGCGCCGCCGTATTTCGAACGCCTGCAGGCAGGCGCGCTGCGCGCGGCGGCTTTCGGTCGCTCGACTACCGAAGGCTCTGATCTTGAACGCCAATTCGGCACGTTTACGTCGCATGATGTTTCCGGCTACATCGGAGGAGGACTCGGATTCGACTTGTTCGGGCTGATTGGCGTCCAGGCGCAGATCACCGCAACCGCAGGTCGTTACGAACAGACCGCCAACGGAAGCGTGGTCGGTACGGAGAACGATTTCGATCTGACCCAGGGCTGGGAGCAGCAGGACAAGGACGGATTGCTGGTAATCGAGAACAACACCTTCGATTGCTACACCTACGACGTCAGGCAGGCGGCAGTTGGCATCGACCCGGACAGTTCGGTGCGCATGTGTGAAATTCAAAAGGAAGACACGCATATGAGCGGCACCAATCCGGACTACTGGGATCGCGAGTTCCCGCTGGTCTGGGCGGCCGGATCAGAAGGCCAACCACCACCGAACTGGGCGCCGCTGACACGCGACTGGGCCAATCTTGCGCTGTTCAAGCCGGTGCGTACCAACGCAACGTTCGTGGCTGGTTCGGAGGTGGGAAAGCTGACCGATGGCCGGTTTACCACAACAGGGGAATCGCAGCAGATGCTCCAACCGTACGTCGAGATTGACCTCGGGTCGGTACAGCCGATTACGGATATCCGCATATTCGCACCGTATGGGGAGCTGGCTTCCGACCTTACCGGCTTTCGCGTCTACACGTCGACCGCACCGATGCCTGCCACGGGATTGCCGACCGGCGGCGACGTGCACGAGTTCGCGCCGGACTCCCTCAGCAGCGTCGTATATGACCGCTGGAACATCTGGACTCGTACCTGGAACAACAGCCAGCCCGGGTCGACTCCGGGTGACCCGCTGCGCGTGCGCTATATCCGCTTGCAGCATCCCGACCAGGCACGCATACGCGTGGGCCAGCTGCAGGTGTTCGGCGATACTCACAATGAACCCCAGAGATACCCCGACGCAGTTTGTGACCCCACCAGTGATGACGGCTTTTTCCTCGCCAAGGTGTGGGACGCTTCTGCCAGCGCATTCCGCGCGATCGAGGTACGTGGCGACATGCTCTGGGCTGGCACCAAGCCCACCAATGGTTGGGGTGCGGACGGCCCATACCTGCAAAACTGCATCAACAACGTCTTGATCACGGCGAAGGACAACCACAGCTACTTCAACATTGGATTCAATGCGGATGTCGGGCCGAGTGCCGACCAGAGCTGGAGTTTCAGCCAGAGCAACATCAATCGCATCGGCACCACAACCAGCTTTCAGAACTCGACCCGAGTCGGCGCGGAATTCGATCTTTCGGCGACTGCTTTCGTCACCATGGTTGGAGGCGGGGCTGATGAGTTCACCAACGGCGTGACCGAAGAGGACCAGACCGTCAACTACTGGGGCGAGGGTGTCGACGTCGGCGGGGGGATCGGGGGATTCCAGCCTCCGTATGACACGGCGCAATACATCGGCGCCTGCCACTACAGCGCACAACCGTACGCGTACAAGCTCGATGAGCGTTCGAACACCGGCTATCTGCATTCGATCTATACGGTGGATTATGTAGTGCCGGAGGAGAGCAGCTCGACTGCATGGACGCGCGCCGATATGCCGCAGCAATGCCTGCCGCTGCCAAGTGATCGGATTTTTGCTTCCGGTTTCGAAGCGCAATAGGAAGACTTCGCGCTCCGCGCCGGTCCCGGAAAGGACCGGTTGCGGAGCATTTTTTCGTGTGGTGAACCTTCTCTTTTGGAGCGATAAAAGTTCTTCCAACTGACATCGCCCGTGACACAACCGGCAACCGCCAACTGTGGTTGCAAAACGGGCCGCTCCGCATTCAACACGTGTGCACAATCGAGCGTTCGTCACGTGGCCGCTTGGCGTGTCGCGCGTTGGCCGTTACATTGGCGGTTTCGCCACAAGCGGACCCCTGCCCCATGCCCGACGCTCGCCAGTATTTCGACCTGTCCTCGCCATTTCCGATGAAACGCGGCGGCGAGTTGCGCGGCGCGCGGCTGGCTTACGAGACTTGGGGCGAACTGACCACTGCGCGCGACAATGCGCTGTTGATCCTGCCCGGGCTGTCACCGACGGCGCACGCGGCGTCGAATGCAGTCGATCCTTCCGAGGGTTGGTGGGAAGGCATGGTTGGACCCGGCAAGCCGATCGACACGAATCGCTGGTATGTGATTTGCGCGAATACGCTCGGCAGTTGCCAAGGATCGACCGGTCCCTCCTCGATCAATCCCGATACCGGCGCACCCTACCGCATCGATTTCCCCGCGCTGACATTAGAGGACACCGCCAACGCCGCCCACGAACTGGTGCGTCATCTGGGTATTGAACGCCTCGCTTGCCTGGTTGGAAATTCAATGGGCGGCATGGCGGCGCTTGGCTATCTCATCCTGCATCCAGGCAGCGCGAAACATCACATCAGCATTTCCACCGCGCCTCAGGCCCAGCCATTCGCAATCGCGATCCGTTCGCTGCAACGCGAGGCAATTCGCCTGGACCAGAACTGGAACGAAGGTCATTACGACGACGATCATTACCCCGAGATCGGCATGTCGCTGGCGCGAAAGCTCGGCGTCATCACCTATCGATCAGCAATGGAATGGGTCGGTCGCTTTGCACGCATCCGCCTCGACTCGGACGAGCGCGCCGAGGAACCGTTCGCGGTCGAGTTCCAGATCGAATCTTATCTCGCCGCGCACGCCCGCAAGTTCGTGCGCAGTTTCGATCCCAATTCCTATCTTTATCTGTCGCGTGCCAGCGATTGGTTCGACATCGCCGAATATGGCGAGGGCAGCGTGGATGTGGCGTTGCGCCGCATCCAACTAGAGCGTGCGCTGGTGATCGGTGTGGAAACCGACATCCTGTTCCCGCTCACCCAACAGCAACAGATTGCCAACGGCTTGTCAGCCGCGGGCGCGAGCGTGGATTTCGTGCCGCTGGACAGTCCGCAGGGGCACGATGCGTTCCTCGTCGATATTGAGCAATTCGGCGCCGCTATCAGCCGGTTTCTGCGGGATTTGTAGTAGGCTCCTATACGTCCCCACTTCGCGCTTCGACAAACGGGGTAGAACCCGGAAACACGGTGTCGCTGCACATCTATTGCGGCCCGATGAATGCCTGTTCCATATTCAGCCGCCGCGAGGATGGCTGGTACGACCGCGCTCGGCGTGAACTTGCCGTGGAGACAACCGACGCGACTCAGTGACAGTCGCCCGCATCGGACCCGTCCTGCGAAATCCATCCGGCGCCGAAACTCGGCGACGTGGTGAGGGCGATTCCGGTATCGCTGTTGATTGTGAAGCTGGCCGACTGCACATGTGAAACGGTCACATTTCCACTCAGGCCGGCGATATCGAGAAGGCTCAAATCAACTTCGCACTCCTCCAGAGACGATGCTAAAGCCCATGCCCGCCGTTCGGTTCCCGACTGACTTGATGGGGCGACGACATTCAGCCCATGACTTAAGACCGATGATGCGCAGACACCGCGCCGTGTACTCTGCGGTCATCTTACGGGGAATTCACAATGCGAAAATTCCTGAAATGGTCCGCCGGCCTGGCCGTCTGCCTGGTCGCCATCGGCGCGCTTGCTTTCGTGCACGTCTGGTACTTCAAGCCGCTCAAGATCGACTGGTTCTACGGGCAACTGTTCGCGAAATTCGCGCTGCAGAGTCCGGAGATGCTGAGCAGCATGCGCATCCTGCCGCCGTGGGCCGACTTCTACAGCGACAAGCTGGACGATGCCTCGCCCGCGCACGGCGATGCGATGGCCAAGCTTGTCCACGACAGCCTCAACACCCTGCACCGCTACGACCGCAATGCGCTCGATGCCGAGGGGCGGCTCTCCTATGACGTGCTGGAGCAGTTCCTTGCCATCCAGGCCGACGGTGAGCGCTTTCGCTACCACAACTTCCCCGTCAACCAGATGTTCGGCGTGCAGTCCTCGCTGCCCAACTTCATGGCCGACACGCACCAGGTAAAGAATGCATCTGAAGCTGGCGCTTACATCGCGCGACTGAAGCGCTTCCCGGTAAAGTTCGCCCAGGTGATCGAGGGTCTCAAGCTGCGCGAGGAGCGTGGCGTGATCCCGCCTAAGTTCACCGTCGACGCGGTGCTGGCGCAGATGCGCGACTTCGGCGGCGCACCGGCGCGGGAGAACATGCTCTACACAACGTTCGCGGAAAAGCTTGATGCGATCGCGCTCGAAGCGATGCCGGCTGAGAAGCGCGGAGCGTTCCTTTCGGAAGCCGAGGCCGCCATCAACGGTTATGTCTATCCGGCCTATCGCGACTTGATCTCCCACTTTGCAGCGCTGCAACCCAAGGCCACCGCAAATGAAGGCGCATGGAGCCTTCCCGATGGCGAGGCCTACTACGCCTGGTGCGTGCGCATGCACACCACCACCGATATGACGCCCGCGGAGATCCATGCGCTCGGACTGTCCGAAGTGGCGCGGATCAAGAGGGAGATGGATACGATCCTCCGGGGCCAGGGCCTCACGGAAGGCTCCATCGGCGAGCGCGTTCAACAGCTCGCGCGGGCGCCGGGCGCGACGTTTCCCAACACGGCCAAAGGCAAGCAGGCGATGATCGACGGGTACCAGGCGATCCTCGACGACATCGATGGCAAGCTCGGCGATGCCTTCGATGTTCGGCCGAAGCTCGGCGTGGTGGTGAAGCCGGTGCCCGAGTTTTCCGAAAAAAATGCACCGGGCGCCTACTACCAATCCGGCGCATTCGACGGATCGCGACCCGGCGTCTTCTACGCGAACCTGCGCGATACAACCGAGACGCCAAAATTCGCGATGCGCACGCTGGCCTACCACGAGGGGATTCCCGGCCATCATTTCCAGGTCACGATCGCCCAGGAACTCACCGGCGTGCCGTTCTTCCGGCGTGTGCTGCCCTTCACTGCGTACTCGGAAGGCTGGGCCCTCTACGCCGAACGCCTCGCCTGGGAGCTCGGCTTCCAGGACGATCCACTCGACAATCTGGGTCGCCTGCGCGACGAGATGATGCGTGCAGTGCGTCTGGTGGTGGATTCGGGTATCCACTACAAACACTGGACGCGAGAAGTGTCCATCACTTACATGATGGACAACACGGGCATGTCAGAAACCGATGTCACGGCCGAGATCGAGCGCTACTTCGTGGCTCCCGGCCAAGCCCTCGCCTACAAGGCCGGCATGCTGAAAATCTTGGAACTGCGCGACAAAAGCCGCAACGCACTCGGCGACCATTTCACTTTGGCGGGCTTTCACGATCAGGTACTGACCCACGGCGCGCTTCCACTGTCACTGCTCGAACACGTGATCGACGAATGGATAGCAACCGAAGCGACAGCTCCCACGCGTCAGTAAGAGCAGGGCCGTCAGGCACACCCGTCAATGCCTAGTATCCAACCGTCCCTGGAAGGCCCATGCACGGCTCATGTCGTCAGGACCGCCAGTTGGCGTGGGCTTCCCAGAAAGCAACGCTGCGCCGGTACCCTGCGCGGTCGAGCTGCACGCCCGAACCTCCCTCCTCGACGCCCAGCGCATTGCGCATCATGGTGATCGGCACCATCGGGATCTCGACCGGTTCCATCGTGTAGAGGCAGCCAACAATGCCCCAGTCGGCATCGACGACGGTGCCTTCCTTGATCAGTTGCTCACGGCTGTAGAGAATCGGTACGAGATAGCGCGCGATCGGTGGTTCAATACCTTCGAACCAGCGCACCAGCACCGGGAGTTCGTCCTTCGTGCGGGCCTCGTAGGCAGTGCGCAGACGGCCACGGTTTGTTTCGGTGATGGCCACCACCGAACAGCGCGTTGAGGTCCAGTTGGCATGCACGTGGAGCTCGCAGAACGGCGCATAGCCCGCCAGCACGACGAGTGGTTCTTCCCGGTTGAGCCGTTCCACGAACGCCTCGGCCGTGGTGTCCTGGATGGCGGTGCTGCGACGGTCGCGCGGGAACAGGCGTGCGCGGGCGAAATCTGTAAGGACGATCGACATGGGGGCTCGCGCAAAAATCCCAGGGTACACGCGCGCCGCGAATGCCGCGCCAAAATCTTCCCTCAATCGGCACTGTCGAAGTCGTGCGCGAAGATCGTGTCGGCCACCAACGCGGAAGCGACACGAACGATGTCGTAATCGGCGTCACCCGGGACCTGTCCTGCAGCCCAGTAGAGTTCGACACGCCCGCGTTCCTCGGGGAGCGCCATCGGCTGCACGTTCTTGAGCCCGGGCCGATCCGAATGCGCGAGCGGCGGCGTCCAGCTCTCGCCGTTCCGGGAATGGCTGGAATGGATCTGGAAGGCCCCGCCCGCCACGCGCGTGAACAGCACCGCGAATTCGCCGCCACCAAGCACCACCGGCCAGGGGTCGTGATTGTTGCCATCGGTTACCAGGCGTGTTTCAGGCCCGGACCAATCGAGCGGATCGTCGCTGGTGCGGGTCCAGATGGCCACCGGGCTTACGCCGGTCTGGTAGGCGAGCAGCCAGCGCCCGTCCGCCTCGCGACGCACCATGCGCGGCAGGGCGGCCAGAGTCGGGCTCACCTGCGTGCGCAAGGTGTCCCATGTGAGGCCCCCGTCCGTGGAGTGCGCCACATGCGCCGCGCCCCCGTTGCGGTGATAGCTCAGGACAAGATCGCCATCGGGCGTCCGGACAACCTGCGGGTTGACCTCCCCCGCTGTCGGCCAACCGAGATCCAGCGGACCCTGCGGCTGGAAGGAAAATCCGTCCGTGGATTCGGCCCGATGGATGCGATAGCCGCCCGTGTCGGAAAGATAGAAAAGCTGGAAATGGCTCGATCCGGTTTGCACCAGGCTGGCGTGGCGCTGCACTTCCGGGCCGCCCACTACCAGCACCGGTGCGCTCCAGGTGGCGCCGCCATCCGCGGAACGCGTCAACCATAGGTCGCCGAAATAGGAGGCGTCGAGTCGCTCGAATACGGCGATCCGCGCATCTGGATCATCCCACGGACGAATCACCGTCGCCTGGTAGTCATTGCCGGGGCCACCGACCACTGTAGTCTGGCTGCTGGCCGGGTGGACAATGACCAGCGCCAGCACGGCGGCGGCAACGGCAGCTGTTGAACGCAGCAGTGGGATCATGATCGACTCGCCTTCGTGGAAGAATCTGCGGACGATGCCAGCACTCGCGCACAAATGCCACCGGCTGCATGCTCGATCGGAACTGGTGCCGCCGAGGTAACGGCGCGCCGGTCCGAGTACGTCAGCCGCACATTCGGCGGGCGCGAACCGACCCTGAACTACACGCCAGAAGCGATCCTCCACCGCGAGACGATGCACGTGCTCGATGTCGCGCAGCTCGTCTCCTTCCTCCGCGCCGAGCAGGCGACCACTTCCCCGTGGAGGTCGCCTGTTACGCGCAGTTCCACCCACAGGCAGATAATGCCATGGGCGATAGGCGCAATTTCGAGCAACAGTTGGTATGCACGCGACAAGCAGGGTGGACGCTGAATTGCCCGTACCGATAACGTTCGCGATCCGGTCTGCGAGATTCCGTACTGAGCAAACGTCACCGCATGTCGTATAATCCGCGCCCCGACGCCGCTCTGCCGGCATCGATGTGACAACTCCCGCGCCGAAGTGGCGGAACTGGTAGACGCGCCGGACTCAAAATCCGGTTCTGGCAACAGAGTGCGAGTTCGATTCTCGCCTTCGGCACCAT
>CAJDWV010000065.1_pt1 | contig 11216 bp, 7 predicted proteins | sample 7391731 | NCBI WGS metagenome assembly CAJDWV01 (sample SAMEA7055746, study PRJEB34461) | soil metagenome | biome: terrestrial ecosystem; feature: Peninsula; material: soil | place: Antarctica | collected 2016
CCGGTTGTTCCCGGCACGGTCATTCGCTTTGGTGTGATCGACGAGCCGTTCAATGTCGCAACTGACTCGTTCTCGATGTCTGGAAACGACGGTGACGCACAGGAAGGAGGTACGCTCTTCACCTCGTTGACTGGAAAGTTCGTAACCGGCGGCGGCGGTGCGGGCCCCGGTGATGTGCTCGCAGTGTTTGGCAAGGAGGTTCAGGGCAATTCCGACCTCGAAAGTGCCCTGACTGTTCAGCGAATCAATTCTCAGACGAGCTTGAACACAGCATCGAATTTCAACCTGAACAACACGACCGGGTCGAGCGTCAACTACGGACCCGTGCTTCCGTACGTCGTGGCGCGCGCCGAACACGGCAACATCACGGCGACTGGCGTAACCAATGAAATGGGCCGGGCGTCTGCGAAGCTCAATTACACGATGTCGACAATCGGATTCTTGAATGTGATTTGGGCACAGGGTGAAAGCGTCGATACGGTTACCGGCGGCGCCAAGCGGATCACCGATGTTGAGATCGGCTCATATCCCGGTCTGGCTCCCGGAACGATTGTGGCTTCACCGTCACCGATCATGGGCAACAATACCGCCCAAGTGCAGGTGTGCCTGTATGACGCAATGCTTGCTCCGATCCAGCGCGCTCGTATCGGGTTCTCCTTCCAACTGACCCAAGGTACCGGATCTGTCGATGGCGTGAGTGGGAGCGGACTAATGGGGACAAGCACGGGTGCAAATGGTTGCGCCGTGGCAAACGTCGTAACCTCCGGGCTAACGGCCAGCACGGAAGACGCGTCAAGTGGCACATTGACCTTCTCGCTGGGCGGGCTGTCCACGAGTGTCGATATCATCGTCAATCTGGCGGCGCTTCAGGTTTCCCCAAGCTCGATCACCGTTCCGGCCGCGGGGATTACACGCACGATAACCATCACGGCGCGCGATACTGGGGGTAACCCGATTTCCGGAGTTGCCATTACGGGAACTTGCACCGCATCCGGCGGCGCGGGGGCAACAATTGCACCGCCAACATTCAGCGGTGCGACCGGCCCGACCGGATCCACGACACATACCGTAACGGCGTCGAACTTCATCGTGCCGGGTACGCCAACTACGCCACCGAGTTCCGGTACTGGCGTGTGCACCTACACCACGCCACAAGGTTTGAGCGGGTCGGTAGTATTCAACGGTACGATTCAACCTGGTGACTGCGGCGGCTTCAGTCCTTGCCCATAGGGTTCGACGCTCAATCAAGTGACTAGCTCGAAATAGGGCCGCGAAAGCGGCCCTATTTCGTTTCCGCACTGCGGCACACAGAATACTGTTGGAGAAGGCGCAAAGCGCCTGTTCCTCTGCGACAATAGCATCGGCTTGGGGAGGAGCGTAGACCGATGGACTCATCCACTCAACGATTGGCGTTCAAGGCTGGCGAGGCGATCTTCGCCGAAGACGATGCGCCGACGACGGCATTTCTGATCGAAGCAGGCCGGGTTGTTGTCAGTACGATCCAGCATGGCGAGCGTCGTGAGTTGGGCGAACTCGCAGCGGGTGCCCTACTCGGTGAAATGGCCGTTATCGACTCTGCCCCGCGTTCCGCCAGCGCGCATGCCTTGACCGACTGCGTGTTGATCGCGATTGATCGCAACCAGTTTGCCGAACGTCTTGCCGCTGCCGACCCGGTCGTGCGCGCGCTGCTGATGAGTCAATTGACGCGCTATCGATCCGCTCTGGCCACGCTGACCGGCGATGTGCGCGAGCAGGTGCTGTCATCGAGCGCCGACGACTCTGGCGCCTTCGACAAGATCCGACTCGAAAGTGAGTTGCGCGCCGCGCTGGAGCGCAACGAGCTCGAGGTGCGCCTGCAGCCGCTCATGCACATCCCGACAAATCGGATTGCGGGCTATGAAGCACTGGTGCGCTGGCAACATCCGCAGCGCGGGCAGGTGTCCCCCAACGAGTTCATCCGCCTGGCCGAGGAAACCTCGCTGATCATTCCGGTAGGCGATTATGTGCTCGCACGCGTCTGCGACATGCTGGTCGAGTTGCGCAAGCGTGGTCGTGAGCCACTGCCGTTCATTGCCCTGAACGTTTCGGCGCGTCAGCTCGACGACCCGACCCTGGTCGATCGCATGCTCCAGCAACTGAAAGCGCGCGATCTGCCGCCCGATCGTCTCGAAGTCGAGATCACCGAGAGCCTGGTCTTCAATCAGGCCCAGATAGCTGCCCTGTTGGAGCGATGCCATGCCGTCGGCATGCAGGTGGCGCTGGATGATTTTGGTACCGGCTACTCAAACCTCGGGCCGGTGCTTTCGCTCGACTTCGATCGGATCAAGCTCGATCAGGGTTTCACGCGTGCGTTGCACACCCCGCGCGGCTTTGCCGTGGTCAGCGCCATCATGGCAATGACCAAAGCGCTCGGTTGCGAGATGATCGCCGAAGGAGTCGAACTGCCCGAGCAGCTGGCCGCATTGCGCGAACTTGGTTGCGACTACGCACAGGGCTGGTTGGTTGGAAAACCGATTCCACTGCAGGAAGTCCTCGATCCGAGTTGATTGATCGCGTTTCGCTGCGGATAGTCGTTCGCGATCGCCCCCTTGCTCGCAACTTTTGCGTCAACGTGTTGTCACATCCAGCGCGCAGTCGCGCTACCGACAAACTTCCCAATTCGTCACAGAAATCATGGATATGCCCGAATCGACCTCGGCTGCGGCCGCGTTTTCCCGGCTTCGAAATGAGCTTGAGCAATGCATCATCGGCCAGCAGGCGCTGGTGGAACGATTGCTGATCGCCCTCCTTGCCGATGGACATCTACTGGTCGAGGGCGCGCCCGGCCTGGCCAAGACCACGGCGATCAAGGAACTGGCCGCACGTATCGAAGCGGATTTCCACCGTGTTCAGTTCACTCCCGATCTGCTGCCGGCTGATCTCACCGGTACCGAGATCTATCGCCCACAAACCGGTGTTTTCGAATTCCAGCGCGGGCCATTGTTTCACAATGTCATTCTTGCCGATGAGGTCAACCGTGCGCCGGCCAAAGTGCAATCGGCACTGCTTGAAGCGATGGGCGAGCGACAGATCACAGTCGGCAGCAATACCTTTGCGCTGCCCGCCTTGTTCCTGGTCATGGCCACGCAGAATCCGATCGAGCAGGAGGGCACCTATCCATTGCCCGAGGCGCAGCTTGATCGCTTCCTGCTGCATGTTCGCATCGGCTATCCGGATGCCGCCGCCGAGGCGGAAATCCTCAATCTTGCGCGCAACCGTGCGCGTGAAGGCCTGGGAACAGTATTGCCGCCGTCCCGGTTGCTCACTCAGCCGCAGATATTCGAGGCGCGTGCGGAGGTGCTTTCGATCCACCTCGCGCCCACGTTGGAGAACTACATTGTTCAGCTCGTACTTGCGACGCGGAAGCCTGTTCCGTATGGCGAGGAACTCGGTCGCTGGATCGCATACGGCGCCAGCCCGCGCGGAACCATCGCCATGGATCGATGCGCGCGCGCGCATGCATGGCTGGCTGGACGCGATTATGTGTCTCCCGAGGATGTCCATGCAGTCGCCGCCGATGTATTGCGTCATCGCGTGCTGATGACCTACGAGGCCGAGGCGGAAGGAATCAGCAGCGATCACGCGATCAAGCTCCTGCTTGAGCGGGTGCCATTGCCTTGATCGCAGGGTGTTGCATGCCGTCGCACTCGACCATCGATCCCCACGCGTTCCACGCATCGAATCTGGATTCGAGCGTCTTGCAAGGCGACGCGGTGAATGATCGAAGCGTTCCGGCGATGCAAGCGCCTCCATTGATCCGGATGTCATGAACAAGTCCAGTCTCGATGCCAATGCCGGAGTCCGCGTCGCACTTGATGAGCTGCTGGCTTTGTCAGCGCAGGTACGCGGCAGCAGTCTGGCTGAGGTTCGGCGCAGCGCTGCTGCACGCACCGGCTTGCATGTGTCCCGATGGCGAGGACGCGGAGTCGACTTTCGCGAGTCGCGTATCTACCAGGCCGGTGACGATATCCGACATATGGATTGGCGCGTCACCGCGCGCAGCGGTCGGCCGCACACCAAATTGTACGAGGAGGAGCGCGAACACGGCTTGCTGCTGTTGATCGACCTCAACCCGAGCATGCGCTTTGGTACGCGCGTGCGATTCAAGAGCGTGCAGTCGGCACGTATCGCTGCTCTGCTTGCGTGGATGGCCAGTGCAAGCGGTGACCGCGTAGGCGCGATTGGCTTTGGTGGCGGCATCCAGCGTGAGGTCAAACCGGCCGGTGGGCGTCGAGGCGTGCTGCAGGTGCTGCGTGCGCTGCGCGACTGGGACCATGCCGCCGGCCCGCAACAGGAAGCCCTGGCCAGTGCGCTGGAGCGAGCGCGTCGATTGCTCCGGCCCGGCACCCGGCTGATCCTGATCAGCGATGGTTTCAGTGCCGACGAAAACGCCTGGCCAGTGCTCGGGCGATGTGCGGGACGCCATGAGCTTGGCTGTGTCCTGGTTTCCGATGCCCTCGAACACGGGCCGCCACCGCCCGGACGCTATGCAATCAGCAACAGCGGTACGCGGCAGACCCTGGATTTTGCTGACAAGGCATTGCGCAGACAATGGCCACGACCGTTCGGCGAAGTGCGCAACCGCGTGCGTGCCGAATTCACCCGTCTGGGTGCGCGGGTCGTCGAGATCGCCACCGATGCGGATGCACGACGCGCCTTGCTGCCGTTCACCCAGCGCGCTGCAGGGCCGCGGGACAGCTCGGTATGAATCCAACCGGTCCCGAGCTGCGTGACATCCATCTGCCGGCCGATCCATCCTGGTGGCCACCGGCACCGGGCTGGTGGATGCTCGTCGCGATTATCATCGGCGTGCTGATCTGGTTGTTCCTGTGGCTGCGCAAGCGCAACCGTCGACGCCAATGGCGGCGGCAGATCATGGCTGAATTCGATCACATTGCCGCGAACGACACCTTGCGCAACGACCCACCACGCCTGGTCGGCGAACTCTCACAGTTGCTGCGTCGGAGCGGACGTCTGCTCGATGCCGCTGCGCCGACTCTGCGTGGGTCGGCCTGGCTGGCCTTCCTCGATGCCCAACTCGGTGGCGACGAGTTTTCGCGAGGCCCGGGACGGATCCTTCTTGATGGCCCATACCAGCGTCAGACAGATGTGGATGTCGATGCCTTGCTTGCCCTGGTTCGGCGTTGGATGAGCCGCGCTCTAGAAAGCCGGAGGGCGCATGTTTGAGCTGGCCTGGCCATGGCTCCTGCTCGCCCTGCCGCTGCCCTTGCTGGCCGCGTTGATGCTGCCGCGTGCGCGCACTGGCACGACCTCCGCCGCTTTGCGCCTGCCACATGCGAGCATCAAGCTGCCGCATTCCGCGGGCACGGCACCCATCTCAAGCCTGCGACGGTGGTTGGCCTTGCTGGCCTGGTCGCTGCTCGTCGTTTCGGCAGCGCGACCGCAGTGGCTCGGCGAACCGGAAGACATTCCCCGCAGTGGTCGCGATCTGTTGTTGGCCGTGGATACCTCGGGCAGCATGAGTATCGAGGACATGCAAATCGGCAACCGCGCGGCCGATCGGTTCTCGACCGTACAGATCATTGCCGGCGACTTCATCGAGCGCCGTGCCGGCGATCGCGTCGGCCTGATCCTGTTTGGTTCGCGTGCTTATCTGATGACACCGCTGACCTTCGATCTGAAAACGGTCGCCAAACAGCTCGACGAATCGGCGATCGGTCTGGCCGGTCGCGAGACCGCGATCGGCGATGCGGTCGGCCTGGCCGTCAAGCGCCTACTTGAGCGTCCGAAGGATCAGCGTGTCTTGATCCTGCTCACCGATGGCGTCAACAACGCCGGCGAACTCGATCCGCACAAAGCGATCGAACTGGCCGTCGCCAACAAGGTGCGCGTCTACACGGTCGGGATCGGCGCCGAGGCGGTCAGTGTCGGCAGTCTGTTTGGTAGTCGCACGATCAACCCGTCGGCTGATCTCGATGTGGCCATGCTGACTTCGATGGCCGAGAAGACCGGCGGCAAGTTCTTCCGCGCACGTGATACCGTCGAACTGGCCGGCATCTACCGCGAAATCGATCAGCTCGAACCGATCGCCGACAAGACCGAAACGCTGCGTCCGGTCGACGAGTTTTACTGGTTGCCACTGGCGCTGGCGATGCTGATCGCGCTGCTGGCCTTGATCCTGCCGTGGCTGCGCCTGCGCGCTGTGCGATTGGCGGTGCAGCCATGAGCGCACTCGCTGACTTCCACTTTCTGCGCCCGTGGTGGCTGCTGGCGCTGGCCCTGCTTCCACTGGCGACCGTGGTCTGGCGCCGGGTTCGTGCACAAGCGGGCAACTGGAGCGCGATGGTTGATGCGCACCTGTTGCCGCATCTCGTCGATGCCACGATTGAGCGCTCGAAGAACGGCGGTGCCGTGCTTGCCGGCTTGGTCTGGATCCTCGCTTGCGTTGCCATGGCCGGGCCGGCCTGGGAGCGCGAATCGATGCCGCTTTACCGGAATGACGCAGCCCGCGTGCTCGCGATCGAGCTGGCGCCGACCATGCTTGCTGCCGATATCAAGCCGAGCCGCCTCGAGCGCGCGCGCTACAAGCTCAACGACATTCTCGATCAGAGCCGCGACATGCAGACGGCCTTGATCGGCTACTCGGGTGATGCCTTTGTCGCCGCACCCTTGACCGATGACGTGAATACCGTGCGCAACCTGATCAATGCACTCGATCCCGGCGTGATGCCGGTGGTCGGTAATGCCACTGAGCGTGCGATCAATCAGGCCCAGAAACTGGTGGCCCAAGCGGGTCTCGATCACGGTGAACTGATCTTGCTGGCTGATAGTGTCAGTGACGCGGCGATCGCGGCGGCACGCAAGGCACACGCGGCAGGCCTGACCATTTCGGTTCTCGGCATCGGCAGCAACAATGGCGCACCGGTGCCGCTACCGCAAGGTGGCTTTTTGCAGGATGCAAAGGGAAACATCGTGCTGCCGCGACTGGAGGAATCCTCATTGCGTGCCCTGGCTGCCGCCGGCGGCGGACGTTATGCCACGCTGACCAGTGATCGCAGCGATCTCAATGCATTGCTGTCGAGCGATGCGAGGCAGGCGCAATCCAGGCAGGGCAGCGACAAACAGGGACTGAGTGAAAGGTTTCGCGATCGCGGGCCCTGGTTCGTACTGTTGTTGTTGCCATTGGCCGTATTCGGATTCCGTCGCGGCTGGCTGATGGTGTTTGCTCTGGCCCTGATAACTCCTTCGGCACCGGTGCAGGCTTTTGAGTTCTCCGATCTCTGGCTACGTGCAGACCAGCAGGCCGCACGCGCGCTGGCTGAGGGTGACGCAAAGCGTGCACAGGCGCTGGCTCGTGACCCCGCCTTGCGCGGCAGTGCGGCCTATCGCGCCGAGGATTACGCAGCAGCCAGCGAAGATTGGGCACAGAGTAGCGGAGCCGATGCCCTCTACAACCAGGGCAATGCACTGGCCAAGGCCGGCAAGTACGAGGAAGCAATCAGCGCCTATCAGCTCGCGCTCGATACCGATCCGCAGCTCGATGATGCCCAGGCCAACAAGCGCGCGGTCGAGGAGTGGCTCAAGCGCCAGCAATCCGATCAGGACAAGAATCAGCAGAACAACGAGAAGCAGAAATCCGACCAGCAGAGCGACAAGGATCAGCAGCAGGGCGGCCAGCCGCAGGACAAGAAAAACCAGGATCAAAGCAAGGACGATCAAAAGCAATCGCAGGATCAGCAACAGGGCGATCAGTCCGAGCAGAAGGATTCGCAACAGGGTGACTCGCAGAACGATGAGCAGAACCCTTCCAAACAGCAAGAGGGCGATCAGCCGAAGGATTCAAAGCCGGAGTCCGACAACGACGAGAACAGTCCGCTCGATGCCGGGAAAGGTGAGGCTGAGGCGGCCAAGGATCAGCAGCAAAAAGACGCGCAGCAGAAACAGTTGAGCAGCGCCATCGACCAGGCGCTGGAGGAGAGCAAGGAAGGCGACAAGCCGCAGGCGACGGTCGTCAGCCCGGAAGATGAAGCGGCGCAGGAGCAGCAACAAGCCCTGCAACAATGGCTGCAGCGCATTCCGGATGATCCGGGTGGCCTGCTGCGACGCAAGTTCCAGCTCGAATACGATCGTCGCCAGCGCGGCGAAGGTGGTGAGTGATGAAACGTATAAATGTAATGGGTTTGCTTTTGCTCGTCGGCTTGCTGTGGTCGGTCGGCGCCAGTGCGGCGGTGCGCGCCTGGCTCGATCGCAGCAGCATGCAGATGGGCGAGACAGTCACTTTGAATGTCGAGTCCGACGACAGCACTGCTTCGGAACCGGATTTTGGCGCGTTGCTCGGCGAATTCAACTCGCTCGGTACGCAATCAAGCCGTCAGATCAGCATGACCAATGGATCAACCAGTGCGAAGACGGTGTGGGCAGTCGGCCTCGAGCCTAAACACACCGGTACCCTGACCATCCCCGCGTTCACGATCGGCGCTGAGAGCAGTGATCCGCTGACCCTGACCGTGTTGCCCGCGCCGCTTGGTGCGCAAGGCAAACCCGGCGATACCTTGTTCGTCGAAGTCGACGCAGATCCGTTGAACCCGTACGTGCAGCAACAGGTGCGTTACACCGTGAAGCTCTACTACGCGGTGAACTTGAGCGATGGCTCACTCGACGAGCCGGCGGTGGGCAATGCGGTCGTACAGAAATTGGGTCGCGACAAGCAGTACACGGCGACCCTGGACGGCAAGACCTATCGGGTCCTCGAACGCAGCTATGCGCTGACCCCGGAGCAGAGCGGACCCTTGACGATGCCGGCACTGAATTTTCGCGGCAGCGCGGTCGACAATTCCGACCCAACCGGATTTTTCCGGCGTGGACGCAGCGTGAGCGCGCGCTCGGATTCACTGCAGCTTGATGTGCGGGCGAAACCGGCGACTTGGGGAGCCGCGCCGTGGTTGCCGGCGGCATCGCTGACGCTCAGTGATGAAAGCGAATTGCCGAGCGAAACAAGAGCCGGCGAACCGCTGACACGCACAATCAAGCTGCGCGCCCAGGGGCTCGGATTTGAACAGCTTCCCGAACTTGAACTCAAGGCGCCGGCGGGAGCCGAGGTCTATCCGGACAAGCCCGACACGCGAAACCGTGATGACGGTAGTTGGCTGTATGGCGAGCGCACGCGAAAGTTCGCGATTGTACCGACCGGGCCTGGCTCGCTGACCTTGCCGGCAGTCGAGGTGCAGTGGTGGAACACGACAACCGATCAGATTGAGACCGCGAGCTTGCCCGCACGTGAAATCGTCGTGACCGGTGCCGCTTTGGCTACCTCACCGGCTGCACCCGGTAATGTGCCGCCGCTATCGTCGACATCGGCCGGCGATGCCCCAGCGACAACGGTGGTCTATCCATCGCCAACCAGCGGAGTGGATCTGCGCTTCTGGCGCTGGTCGGCCTTGCTGCTGGGCAGCTTGTGGATGATCACCTTGGCAATGTGGTGGCGTTCGCGCAAGGTTCCTCGTGTCGCGCCGGCCGCGAGTACCCATGCGGCGCAGGCGCCCGCTCGTAGCGTGTTCCTGCGCGCCTGCTCGATGGGCGACCTGACCGGCGCCGAGCGTGCGCTGGTTTCGTGGGCGCGCAGCGAGAAGGCCGGCATCCTGAATCTTGGCGGGTTGTCTTCGGCGCTTGATGATCCGGTTCAGCGCGAGGTGCTCGATGAACTCCAGCGCATGCGCTACGCCGGAGCCAGCGCGGAAGGTCTCGGCGCGCGCCTGACCCGTACGTTCCGTGGTGGTTTTTCATGGGCCAAGCCTGCGGCCGATGCGGATCACGCTTCACCACTACCACCGCTCTATCCGACCCGCCATTGAGGACGAGGCGCGCAGACCACGGTTCCGCGATTTCCGAGCATGCGGCACACTAGGCCGGTTAATCACTTCACACGGTGGCCGGGCCTATGAGCTGTCTTCGAGCAATTCGATTTTCGCGGTGTGCGGTGCCAGTTCGTCATTGCGGTGACCGCGCATGAGTGCGGGTAAACCGATGCCGCTGCATACAAAAATGCTGATTGGCTTTGTCGTTGGCCTGGCCGGCGGCTTGTTGGTGCATTGGTCGAACGGTGGCGATGCTGAATGGCTGCAGTGGTTGATGACCTGGATCACCCAGCCGGTCGGCAATGTCTTCCTGCGCCTGTTGTTCATGCTGGTCATCCCGCTGCTGTTCTCGGCGCTGGTCGTCGGTATTGCCGAGATGGGTGACATCCGCTCGTTGGGCCGGGTCGGCTGGAAGACCCTCGCCTACACCGTGACCGTCTCCTCGATTGCGGTGGTTATCGGCATCACCCTGGTCAACCTGTTCAAGCCGGGCGCCGGGGTAGATCCCGCCATCGCCCAGCAGCTTCTCAGCGAGGCCAGCGTCAGCGCGCAGAAGATCGTTGCCAGCAGCGCCATGCAAGGATCGGGCATGGATCTCGTGCTCAATATCGTGCCGACCAATTTCATCCGTGCCGCCGCTGACAATGACATCCTTGCCGTGATGTTCTTCGCGATGATGTTTGGCATCGGCATCGTCATGACCAAGTCGCCAATGGCCGTGAAAACCAAGGAAGTCATCGAGGGCATGTTCGAGATCTCGATGACCCTGATCCACCTCGTCATCCGCTTTGCTCCCTATGCCGTCGCTTGCCTGGTGTTCAACCTGGCCGCCGCGTTTGGCTGGGATCTTTTGGCCAAGCTGGCCGGTTATGTCGGTGTCGCTCTGTTCGCAATGATGATCCATTTTTTCATCGTCTATTCGGTCAGTGTGCGCTGCTTTGGAGGGATGTCGCCAATCAAGTTCTTCCGCAGTTCGCAGGAGGCGATCGTGATGGCGTTCTCGACCGCATCGAGCAATGCGACCCTGCCGACCGCGCTGATCGTTGCCGAAGAAGAGCTCAAGTTACCAAAGCGAATCTCACGTTTCGTGCTGACCATCGGTGCCACAGCGAACCAGAATGGCACGGCCTTGTTCGAGGGCGTCACCGTGTTGTTCCTGGCCCAGTTCTTCAACATCGATCTGAGCCTGACCCAGCAGATCATGGTCATGCTGGTGTGCATCCTCGGCGGTATCGGCACCGCCGGTGTTCCAGCCGGTTCGCTGCCGGTGGTTGCGATGATCTGCGGTATGGTCGGCGTGCCGCCCGAAGGCATCGGTCTGATTCTCGGTGTTGATCGCTTTCTCGACATGTGTCGGACCAC
>CAJDWV010000189.1_pt1 | contig 11062 bp, 6 predicted proteins | sample 7391731 | NCBI WGS metagenome assembly CAJDWV01 (sample SAMEA7055746, study PRJEB34461) | soil metagenome | biome: terrestrial ecosystem; feature: Peninsula; material: soil | place: Antarctica | collected 2016
GACCCATTGGCCTCGTTGAAGAATATGCCATCTGCGATACCGGGCGCGTTTCCAAAAACCCTCATGTAGCAACCCAGGTTGTACACGCCGCCGCCGACCTCGGTCACTTCGTTGTTGTTGACCGAGGCATCGGAAATTTGCACGTTTACCTTTTCCTTGCATGCAATGCCGCCGCCGCGCTTGGCATTGTTGAACTGGATCTTGGAGTTTCCGTACAGGACGAGTTGGGTCAGTTCATTGTCGCCGGCATCACCCGGCTGGCCCTCGATCAGAACGCCGCCTCCGTCTTCTGGAGCGGAGTTGGAACTGATCAGCGTATTGTCAAGAAACACGCGTAGAGGTCCGGCAATGGTCAATCCGCCGCCACGCGCAGGTGATGAGGCACCAACGCCGCCACTGATCTTGAGATTGCGCAGTACAACGTCGTACGACGTGCTTCCGCTGTAGGCGCGCGCAAGATAGAAGACACTGCCTGCAGTTCCGGTACCCTCAAGGTCCGTACGGCCGCTTGCGGTGTTGTCGCTGCACGTGTCATAGCCTCCCTCGATTGTCATTGCGCGACCGAACAGCACGCCCTGCTGCGGCGCGATGTTCTTGGCCACGCGTATATAGATGTTCGAGATTGATGTGTTCGCGATAGTGGCTGCGGCAAGCGACGAGTATTGACACGCGGCATCGCTGCCTACGGTGACAAGCGTACCTGTCGGCTCGTACGGCGCCGACTTGGCGACGACAGCCAGCGGCGCAGCCAGAAGAATTAACGTGCAAAGCATCCTGTTCATGATTTGGCTCCAGAGTGACCCCTACAACAACAATCGCAATTCGGTCGCTCCAACTGACAGCAAGGTCGAATTCGGCGGTTTCTGAACGGACAGCAGTACTTCATCGTTGCCACTACAATCGAGCAAATGACGCCCAGCAGGCATCAGGGAGCATTGGCATGACGGAGATCACCCGGTTGCTCGCAGCCGCCCGTGATGGCGAGCCAGCACAAATCGAGAAAGTCTTCGTTCTGCTCTATGCCGAGTTGCGGCAACTCGCGGCGTCCCGCCTTGGCAACGAAAATCAGACACTGACTCCGACCGTTCTCGTCCATGAGGCCTTTCTTCGGCTCACGGCCAACCGGAACCTGGAACTGAACGATCGGCGGCACTTCTTCGCCTGTGCGGCGCGTTCCATGCGCTGCATCGTCATCGACCATGCCCGCCGCTCCACTACGGACCGGCGGGGCGGAGATGTACCTCGCGTGAGCTTGACCGAAGGACTGGTCGGCGACAGCGGCCCCGGCACCGACGCCAACCTGCTCTCACTCGATCAGGCCATGGATCGACTCGACGAGATTGATCCGCGGCAACGCGAAGTGGTCGAACTGCACTATTTCGCCGGCCTGACCTTCGCCGAGATCGCCGACCTTCACGAATGCAGTGAGCGCACGGCGTTGCGCCAGTGGCAGCGCGCTCGCGCGTTCCTGCACGCTCAGCTGGAAGAGGCCTGAATAGCTTGGGTGCCGAACGTGCCTCCGCAATGCGCCGTGCCACCGAGTTGTTTGGCCAACTGCTCGATGTCGCCGATGCTGGGCGCGACGACGAAATCGATCGCCTGACCGATTCGCCGGATGTCAGGACGTGTCTGTGCCGGTTGCTTGCAGCGCATCGCGGCAATGGTCTTCTCGATACGGCTTTGACACAGATGCCGTCGGCTCCTGACCAAATCGGGGTATGGAAGATCGGCGAGGAAATAGGCCGCGGCGGCATGGCTGTGGTGTATCGCGCCGAGCGTGATATTGGCGGCGCCGTACAGGTCGCCGCAGTGAAACTGCTGACGGTCGGAGCATTGGCGGGATACGGGCGCGAGCGGTTCCTGCGCGAGCAGGCGATTCTGGCGCGCCTCGATCATCCGTATATTGCCGCGCTACTCGACGCGGGGGTTTTGGTTGATGGCACTCCGTGGTTGGCCATGGCATTGGTTGAGGGAGAGCGCGTTGACACCTGGTGTCGCGAGTACAGACTCGACCACCGCGCGATCCTCAGGCTCTTTCTTGATATTTGCTCGGCAGTCGGGCATGCACATGGCAACCTGGTCGTGCATCGTGACCTGAAGCCGTCCAACATCCTGGTCGACGCCGGAGCCCGGGTCCGCCTGCTGGATTTCGGCGTCGCTGGCTTGCTGGATGATGCCGCCGCGGGCAGTCTCAGCACCCGCAGTGTTGCGATGACGCCCGGATATGCTGCCCCGGAACAATGGCAGGGTGAGGCCGTCGGAGTAGCCGCTGACGTATATGCGTTGGGTGTGATTCTGTGCGAACTCCTTAGCGGCCAACGGCCAGCGGCAGCACACGATCTCGATGCCATCGTAGCGAAGGCGCTACGCGAATCCCCCAAACAGCGTTATCCGTCAGTGGCGGATCTCGCGGACGATGTTCGCCGTTACCTGCAGCGCAAACCGGTAGGTGCGCGACGCGGCAACCTCACCTATCTCACCACGAGGTTCATGCAGCGTCACAAGGCGGCTCTCGCGGCCACGTTCGTGATCGCAATGGTGCTGACCGTCTCGCTCGCGCACGGATTTTATCAGGCCGGCAAAACCCGAGCGGCACTGATCGAAAGCGAAGCAGTGAGAGGATTCCTGGAAGGATTGTTTGAAACCAACGTGCCTGGGGGCGCAGTCGACCACGTTCCTACCACACGCGAACTGCTGGACCAGGGTGCCGACCGCGCGCGACGGGAATTTGCGCAGAGCCCACGGCTGCAATTGCGCATGTTTCTGACCCTGGGGGGCATTTATCGCCAGATGGGTTTGTATCCGCAAGCCCGTGAATTGCTGGATCAGGCGCTGCATGCAGCACGTGACAGCGACAACCTATCCACTGAAATAGGATTGGAAACGCGCAGGCAACGTGCGTTGCTGGATGCGGATACCGGCAATCTGGAAGATGCTGCGGAATCGTTGTTGTCGCTGCTCGCAGTTCATCGCAATCGGCGCTCCAACCGTACGGAAATAGTTTCTGCCCTGCGCGAATTGGGACAGGTTCAATCCAAGCTCGGAAACCATGACGACGCGGTAGCGTTGCAGCAGGAGGCCATTGCACTCCTCGAACAGGAAAATCCACAAGACGCCAAGACCGTTGCCAGTGTTCGCAACGATCTTGGCGCAGCATTCCTGCGCGCCGGCATGAACGACCAGGCAATCGCGACGTTGCGAAAATCCTTGGCGGAGGCCACTCGCGCACTCGGACCGATCCACGAAGACGTCAATACGGCGGCCAGCAACCTCTCCGGAGCACTGCGTCGCGAAGAGCAGTACGCTGAAGCGGAACGACTGATGCGCGAGGTCGTGCGCACAGACCAGCGCATCTATTCGGCACCGCATCCGAATGCCGCTCAGCACCTCAACAACCTAGGCACCGCGCTGGATTTCCAAGGTCAGCCACTCGCGGCACGACCTTACCTGGAGCAGTCGCGGCGCATGTACCTCGCGCTGCTTGGCGAGCGGCATCCGCACACCGCCATCGCCACCTCCAATCTTGCCGGCCTTGAGTACCGGCTCGGCCATTATCAGCTTGCCGAATCTTTGCAGCGTGGTGTCCTGAGTCAGTTTCTGGACACTTACGGGACCGGCCATTACAGCGTTACGGTGGCACAGAATAATCTGGCCCGTACCCTCGTTGCCGTTGACCTGCTGGATGAAGCGCGTCGACTCGCGACCCAGTCCCTGCACGACAAGAAAAAGCTGCGCGGCAACAACGATCGCAGCATCGCACCCACGCTGGCCACCCTTGCCGAAATCGAACTTCGTGAAGGACGTCCGAACGAGGCCCGCCAATTGTTGCAACAGATCCTCCGGTTGGACGGCATGTCCGAACGCACCAACAGCGTCAGCACGCTGGGCTATCAAAGAGAGATCGCTCGCATGCTATGCCGATCCGGCGAGCATCAACGTGGGCTCGCGATGCTGGCGGAGATCCTCGGACATCCGAAATTAGCGAGTACCAGCGCGCCACTGCAACGCGCTGACGCGCTCTCGGTCAGAGGAGACTGTTTTGCCGCGGCGGGTTCGACGGACGAAGCCACTCTCGCTTGGCGCGCATCACTGGATCTGCGCAACGATCGTCTGCCGGATGATTATCCGGATTCCTTGCGCATTGCCTACGGCATACAACGATTCTGAGAGGGGCGATCACTGAGATTGCCGATCATCGCGCGGCTATCCCGGTTGCCGATGTTATAGTCTTGAGTGCCGCCCGTGCGTTTTTGTGGGCTCCTTTCGCGCCCCGACACCATGCAGAAAATCGATGAACTGAAAGCTGCGGCGCTCGAATATCACCGCCTCGCGCCGGCCGGAAAGATTCGCGTCATGCCGACCAAGTCGGTGGTCACCCAACGCGAACTTTCGCTTGCCTATTCGCCGGGCGTTGCCTTCGCGTGCGAGGAAATCGTGCGCGACCCGACGCAAACGGCGACGCTCACTGCGCGCGGCAATCTGGTTGCGGTCATCACCAATGGCACCGCAGTACTCGGTCTCGGTGATATCGGACCGCTGGCCGCCAAGCCGGTCATGGAAGGCAAGGGCATGCTGTTCCAGAAATTCGCGCGCATCGACGTGTTCGACATCGAAATTGCGGAGAACGATCCCTACAAACTGGTCGACATCATTGCCAGCCTCGAGCCGACCTTCGGCGGCATCAACCTCGAGGATATCAAGGCGCCCGAGTGCTTCGTGGTCGAGAAGCTGCTGCGTGAACGCATGCGCATTCCGGTGTTCCACGATGACCAGCATGGCACCTCGATCATCGTCGGTGCGGCTGTGTACAACGCGCTGCATGTGACCGGCAAGGACATCGCCAAGGTGAAGCTGGTCTCGACCGGTGCGGGTGCAGCGGGTATCGCGTGCCTGGACATGCTGATCAGCCTCGGCATGCGACCGGAGAACATCTGGGTCGCCGACCGCGACGGCGTGCTGCATACCGGTCGCAATGCGAACCTGGACGAGAACAAACGTCGCTATGCGCGCGACACCGATGCGCGCACGCTCGATGACATCATCGAGGGCGCAGACATCTTTTTAGGACTGTCCGCGCCGGGCGTGCTGACCCAGGACATGGTCAAGCGCATGGCGATGCCGCCGATCATCCTCGCGCTGGCCAATCCCACGCCGGAAATCCTGCCGGAGCTGGTGCTGGAAGTGTGTCCCGACGCGATCATTGCGACCGGCCGCTCGGATTATCCGAACCAGGTCAACAACGCACTGTGTTTTCCGTACATCTTCCGCGGTGCTCTCGATGTCGGCGCAACCGCGATCAACGAGGCCATGAAGATCGCCTGCGTGCGCGCGATTGCCGACCTCGCGCGGCGCGAGGCCAGCGACGTGGCCGCGCGTGCCTACGGCGGCCAAATGCGTTCGTTCGGACCCGAATACCTGATTCCACAGCCGTTCGATCCGCGTCTGCTCATGCAGGTTGCACCGGCGGTCGCGCAGGCGGCCATGGATTCGGGTGTTGCGACGCGCCCGATCGAGGACATGGAGGCGTATCAGGATTCCCTCGAATCGCAGGTATTCCGCACCGGACTTTTGATGAAGCCGGTATTCGACCAGGCTCGCAGCGACCCGCGCCGCGTCGTTTATGCCGAAGGCGAAGAGGAAACCGTGCTGCGTGCCATCCAGCATGTGGTCGATGAAGGTACTGCGTGGCCGATCCTGATCGGTCGACCACAAGTCATCGAACACCGCATCAAACGGATGAGTCTACGCATCGTGGCCGGGCGCGACTTCGAACTGGTCAACATCCAGGATGATCCGCGCTTCCGGGACTACTGGATGCTATATCACGAGCTGCTGCAGCGCCGCGGCGTGACCCCCGACAGCGCCAAGGCAGTCGTGCGCTCGCGCTCGACAGTCATTGCTGCGCTGATGGTGTTGCGCGACGAAGCCGATGCGCTGATCTGCGGCATGGTCGGGCGCTACCAGAAGAAGCTGGCTTACCTGACCAGCATTCTGCCGTTCGATGCGGGAGTGTCCTCGCCATCGGCGATGTCGGCAGTCATCAATGAAACCGGTGTGTGGTTTTTCCTCGACACGCACGTCACCCTCGATCCGAGCGCCGAGCAACTCGCCGAGGCAGCGATCCAGGCAGCCATGCGACTGCGCGTATTCGGTATAACGCCGTCTCGAAGTCGAGGGCGAAATGCATGCCGATGCCGCCCTCAACGAGGAAATCCGTGAACGCCAGTTCCCAAATTCCCTGCTCAAGGGCCGCGCCAACCTGTTCGTGCTGCCGAACATCGACGCGGCCAACATCGCGTTCAACATTACCCGCTCGATGACCGACGGCGTGGTGCTCGGGCCGATGCTCATGGGCCTTGCCGCGCCAGCGCATATCCTCACCCCTTCGGCGACCGTGCGTCGCGTGTTCAACATGACCGCGATCGCGTGCGTAGAGGCGCAGCTGCGCACGCCGGCGGTTGCCGAGGCGCCGGCTGGCGAAAACACAATCTGAAGCGCCACCTATGATTCCGCAGCCGCGTGTCTCTGAGCGACCGCTCGACATTCTCGATATCGGCGTCGACGAAGAGCACGTCTACCGCTGGCTGCTAACGCATCCGGGCGCGACCGCGCAGGATGTCGCGCAAGGCGTATCTCTTGCGGTGCGCAGGACCCAGCGCCTGCTCGACACCATCGAGACCAAGGGACTGGTTACCTATTCGCCGCAGCGACCACGACGCTACGTTGGTGCATCGCCGAGCACGGCCATGGAAGCACTGGTCCTCAAGCGCATGGAGGATCTGCAGCGTGCGCGCAGCGTGATACAGGATCTTCAGGAGCAGGCGGCGCAACAAGATGATCATGAGCAACTGGTCGAACTGATCACCAGCCGCGAGGCCGAGCGCCAGGCCTTCGAGCACATGCAGCGTACTGCGCAGGACGAGATCGTGGGCCTGATCCGACTGCCAATCCTGATCACCCGCGTGGACGTGCCCACTGAGCAGGGTCAGAGCACGCAGCGCGAGGCGCAGGCACGCGGGGTGCACTTTCGCAGCATCGTCGACACGCCGTTCATGGAGACTTCCGGTGTCGCCGAACGCGTACTCAGTGACGTCAAGGCAGGCGAAGACATTCGGGTGGTGCCGAGTCTTCCCTTCAAGATGGTGATGGCCGATCGCAAGGTCGCCTTCATTCCGCTCAACCTGGAACGGCCGGACAGCCCGTCGTTGCTGGTGCGATCCTCGGCGCTCGTCGATGCCTTGTATGCGCTGTTCGAGACTCTTTGGGAGCAGGCGGTGCCGATCGCATTCACGTCGGGCGGCAAACTTGGAACGGATGACAAGGACTCACGATTGCGCGAGCAGGCTGACGCGCTGGTGGCCTTGCTGGCGGCCGGATTGCCGGACAAGGCGGTCGCGCACGAACTGGGCATATCGGCGAGTACGCTCAATCGGCGCATTGTGGATGTCATGGCCAGCCTAAATGCCAGTACGCGCTTTCAGCTCGGCTGGCTGGCGGCGCTGCGTCTTTCCGGCAAGGCCCCCGACAAAACCTGACGCCGGGCTGGACCTTGCAGACGTTTGTCACGGGGCGACCGGCAACTTCACTGCCACTTCCGGTTTTCAGTGCCGTTTTCTGGCCGCGCTGGAATCCGCTCAATACGCACCCGCAAGGCCCGTTTTGCAGAACGGGATTCTTTGTGACCGACATCACGAAATAGTAGGCGTATCTATTCAGAAAACGTGACTGAAAACATTCATGGATAATATTCGCCACAATTTCCCATTGACACGAAGTTGATGCGGCGCAGAAACTGGGAGTCTGCTTTCCCTTTCAGAGTCCAGCACCAATGAGATTTCTTTCCGTGCGTGGGATGGCATTGCTGCTCGCGGTTGCCAGCGCCTGCGCCATGGCATCCACGCCAGCGGCAGCCATATCGCCAGCCAGCAGTCGACTACAGGCACCGACACAACAGCATCCGGCACTACAACAGCCGGCACTACAACAGCGTGTACCCGACGCACTGCAGCCGGCGCTGGGTCAAGCGCTGGCGCACGATGTGAATCCGCAGTCGTGGATCGAAAGCAAGGTCATCGCCAGCGATGGCGCGGCCAGCGCCGAGTTTGGCTATTCGGTGTCGATATCCGGCACTATCGCGATCATCGGTGCGCCCGAGGCCAACGCCGGTCAGGGTGCAGCCTATGTGTTCACCGAATCGGGTGGCGTCTGGACCGAGGTGAGCCGGCTCGCCGCCGCCGACGGCTTGGCCGGCGACAACTTCGGCTGGTCGGTGTCGCTGTCCGGTTCGAATGCGTTGATAAGTGCGCGCGCGGCCGACAGCAATCGCGGCGCGGCGTATGTGTTCACGAGCGTCGGAAGCACATGGACGCAGACGGCAAAACTGGTGGCGGACGATGGCGTGGCGGACGATCGTTTCGGCAACACTGTCGTGATCAGTGGCAGTACGGCACTGATCAGCGCAGCAACCGCCACCATCGGCGCAAATACCTGGCAGGGTGCAGGTTACATCTTCACCGAATCCGGCGGCACCTGGACGCAAGGGGCGAAACTCATCGCCGATGATGGTGTCGCCAACGACCAGCTCGGCGTCTCCGTTGCGCTTGATGGCGACACCGCCGTCATGGGCACGCCGCTCAACGGCTTCTTCACGGGTGCTGCGTACGTGTTTGCTGGTCCGACGTGGGCCCAGACCCAGAAGATCACCGCGGCTGACGGCGGGCCGTTCAGCGGTTTTGGCGCTTCCGTGGCGGTGCGTGATTCCACGCTGGTGGTCGGCGCGAACCTCGCATCCGCCAGCGTCGGTGCGGCCTATGTATTCACCGAGTCCGGCGCAACCTGGACGCAGCAACAGAAGGTCGACATTGCCGACGGTGAACCGGGCGCCAACTTCGGTGTATCCGCGTCCCTCAGTGGCACGACGCTCGTGGTGGGCGCGGGCCGGACCGATGGTGCGAACGGCGCGGCCTATGTATTCGAGGACAATGCCGGCACATGGATCCAGAGTCGCAAGCTGACCGCCAGCGATGCGGCAGATGCGACAGGATTCGCCTATTCGGTGTCGGTCGACAACGGCATCGTCACGGTCGGTGCGGGCCAGGCCACGGTTGGTGGCAACGTCAAGCAGGGCGCGACCTATTTCTACGCCGATGACGCAGGTGCAGCCGACGACATCTTTTGCAACGGATTCGAATCCGGAGAAGACGGTACCTGCAGCGCATCCGCCGCCGGTACGCATCGCCAACCGTGACCCCCGAAACCCTTGGAACCGCGGTGGGTGGTGGTTGATCGTCGTCTCTCACGAGATCGAATCCTCCCACCATTCCTTGTCCATGAAGACCTTACATCCCGAGTACTTCCGATGAAATCATCAAGCAGAATCCTTTTCACTTTGTTCGCCATCACCGGCATGGGGCTTGCGTCTGCCGCGTCGACATCAGGCCAGGCCATGAACTCGCGCGCGAGCGCGTCGGGCGCGTTCCAGCCCTTCACTGTCACCGGCGCACCCGGTTGCGACGCCGCGACCCCGGGCATCATCATCCACGACGATGGCGAGGCGGAGAACGGCTACGGCTTCTCGGCAGATCAGGTCACCGAAGGTTGGCTGGTCGACAAATTCACCCCAGCGAGCTACCCGGCCACATTCAGCACCGTGTGTTTCGCGTTCATCACCAATGCCGGTCAGACCACGTTGCCGTTTTCCATCGTCGCCTACGCCACCGATGGCGCGGGCGGCTCACCGGGGACAGCGCTCGGGACGGTATCGGCGATCGCGCATCCGGTCCCGGTTTCCGCAGTCCCCGTGACTCCGACGTTCGAGTCGTTCGACATTTCCAGCATGGCGCTCAACATCGGCTCGGGCAGCGTCTATCTCGGCGTCACCTGGGATGTAGACACGTCGGTCAGCAACGTCTTCCTTGCGGCCGATGAATCGCCTTCGACCCCGTCTGCCGACGGCTGGTTCAAGGCTCTCAATTTCGAGTTCCCGGATGACGACGACTGGCGCCCGATGAACACCGAGTTCGGAGGTTATCGCGCCTTGATGGTGCGTCCGGTAGAGACCCTTGCGCAGCCCGGCGCGCCGCTTGCAACGAAGAGCTTCGATCCGGTCGTGGTTTCGGAAAACGAATCCAGCACGCTGACCATCAGCCTCAACAATCGCAGCCAGCCGACTTCGACAGCAACCCTGACCGCTGATTTCACCGACACGTTCCCCTCGGGTCTGGTAGTTGCTGCAACGCCGAACGCTTCCACAACCTGCGTCAACGGGACCGTTGTTGCGACCGCCGGTGCCGGCGCGGTGACTCTCCAGTCGGGTGCGCAGATCCCTGCGGCCGCGACCTGCACCGTGACTGTCGATGTGGCGTCGGCCATCACCAACGTTTACGTCAACACACTCGCCGCTGGCGCGCTGGTCACGAATCTGGGCAACAGTCCGTACGCGGCTTCGGCTAGCCTGCAAGTCGGATATCTGTTTCCCGAACCGTATTGTCCGGTCGACTTTTCCGAGCGCGTTGCGCCGATCACCAACGTGACGTTCGCGGGCATCGACCATGACAGCAGCGCGGTTGTCGATGGCTCCCCCGCGCTCGAAAACTTCACAGCGTTCATCGGCGATGTCGGCGTCGGCCAGACCTACCCGATGTCGGTGGAAGGCAACACCAACGGCAATTTCAGCGATATCACCGCGTACATCGACTGGAACCAGGACGGCGATTTCGACGACGAGGGTGAGACCTTGCCGATCGGTCGGCTGAACACGTCCACCGGCACCGATGGCGTCAAGGCGCTCGGCGATATCGCCGTACCGCTGTACGCGGTTCCCGGCCAAACGCGCATGCGCGTCATCAAGAAGGTCTTCACGCCGGGCACACCGTGCGGTGACAACCTGACCGGCCAGGCAGAAGACTACACGCTGAGCATCGCCAGTCTTGGCCCGGAGCCGTCTCTATCGAAGAGCTTTGCCCCGACCCAGGTCGAAGTCGGCGCGCCGAGCATCCTGACACTGGTGCTGGACAATACGCGCGATTTCAACGTTGCCACCCTGACAGCCGATCTCGTCGAC
>CAJDWV010000242.1_pt1 | contig 11037 bp, 10 predicted proteins | sample 7391731 | NCBI WGS metagenome assembly CAJDWV01 (sample SAMEA7055746, study PRJEB34461) | soil metagenome | biome: terrestrial ecosystem; feature: Peninsula; material: soil | place: Antarctica | collected 2016
CACGTTGGCGTCGGGACGCTTGAGAATGTCGATGCTGATCGCCGGCTTGCCGTTGAATGAGGCCGCCTGATAGCTGTCCTCGGCGCCCTGGTACACCTCTGCGACATCGCGCAAACGGACTGGCGTGCCGTTGCGTACCGCGACGATCAGATCCGCAAATTCCGCGGCTGAATGCAGCTGGTCGTTGGCGGTTACAGCGGTCGTGGTACGGCCGTCGCTCAGGAACCCCTGCGGCGACGTCACGTTGGCTGCGCGCAAAGCATTTCGCAGTTCGTTTGGGGTCAGCCCCATGGAACTCAGCGCGTGCAGGTTCACGTCCACGCGCACGGCGGGCTTGGCGCTCCCGGATACCTCCACCGACGCGACACCCGACAGTTGCGCCAGGCGCGGCGATAGCAGGGTTTCGGCATTGTCGAACAGCACAGCAAGCGGTTCGGTGTCCGACGTCAGCGCAATCTGGATGATCGGATCGTCATTGGGGTTTGCCTTGCGGTACATGGGTGGCGAGGGCAGACCGGAAGGCAGGTCACTTGCGGCGGCATTGATGGCTGCCTGCACGTCGCGCGCCGCCGAGTCCAGGTTGATGCCACCATCGAACATCAGGAAGATGAAGGTGCCGCCTTCGGAACTGAACGAGCGCATGCGGTCGACGCCGGGGATCTGGCCGAGATGCCTTTCCAGCGGCGAGGCAACCGTCGAGGCCATGGTGTTCGCGTCGGCACCCGGCTGGCTGGCGGTAACGAAGATTGCCGGAAACGAAAGCTGCGGCAGTGCACTGATGCCGAGCATCGAATAGCAGATCACGCCAAGCACAAACAGCCCGGCCGCCAGCAACGACGTGCCTATGGGACGACGTACGAATGGACCCGACAGGTTCATTTGCGAGTTTTCCGTCCGCGGTGCGGTAGCAATATCGCCGATGTGACCCCCTCTCGCCCGGCAGCTTCAACGCCGGGGGAGAGGGTTGGGATGAGGGGGCGTGCGTTCATTGCGTCGCCGCGCCCGCCGGAACATGCCGCAACGCGCGTTGTTCACGCCCTGCGGCCATCCAGTCGGAGAAACGCTCCATGTAAAGATAAATCACCGGCGTCGTGTAGAGCGTGACGAGTTGGGAAAGCAGCAGGCCGCCGACGATCGCGATACCGAGCGGGCGGCGCAGTTCCGAGCCGATGCCGGTACCGAGCGCAAGCGGCAACGCGCCGAAGAGTGCCGCGAACGTGGTCATCATGATCGGGCGGAAACGCAGCAGACACGCGCGGCGGATCGCATCGTGCGCATTCATGCCGTTGCGTTGCGCCGCAATCGCGAAGTCGATCATCATGATCGCATTCTTCTTGACGATACCGATCAACAGCACGATGCCGACGATGCCATCGACCGAAAGGCTCATGCCGAACAGCATCAGCGCGAGTAATGCGCCCACGCCGGCCGGCGGCAGCGTCGAAATGATCGTGAACGGATGAATGTAACTCTCGTACAGCACGCCGAGCACGATGTAGATGACGATGATCGCCGCCAGCAGCAGCAACACCTGGTCACCAACCGATGCAGAGAACTCCGCGGCCTTGCCGATGAGTGCGCCGCGCACCTGCGGTGGAAACGCGAGTTGCGCCTCGACCGCGCTGATCGCATCGACCGCCTCGGACAGCGAGTAGCCCGGTGCCAGGTTGAACGACAGCGTCACTGCGGGCAACTGGTCCTGATGACTGACGACCAGCGGCGCGGTGGTCAGCGTCGCCGATGCCAGCGCCGCGATCGGGATGCTGCCACCGGCCCCGGTCTGGATACCGATGTTCTGGTTGCCGACGCCGGTCGAGGTCGCCGCGTTTGCCGATACGACCTGGCCGTAACTGGTGGCGTTGGTACCGGTCAGTGCACCACTGCCATTGCTGCGCACGGTCAGCTTGGTGAGGAGGTCGTCCGTGTCACGAAACTCCGGCGCCACTTCTAGCACCACACGGTACTGGTTCAATTGCGTGAAGATCGTCGAGATCTGGCGCTGGCCGAACGCATCGTAGAGCGTGTCGTCGATGGTCTGTACCGGCACACCGAGACGACTTGCCTTGTCGCGGTCGATGGTGAGTTGCAGCGCGTGTCCCTTGTCGGCGAGGTTGTTGCTGACATCGACCAGTTCCGGACGCTGGCGCAGCGCATCGGTCATGCGCGTCGCCTGGGTTGCGAGTTCGTCCGTGCTGACTGCCGACAGCGAGTACTGGTATTCGGTGGCCGACACGCGGCTGTCCAGGGTGATGTCCTGCACCGGCTTGAGGTACAGGGACACGCCGGCCATGTGGGCCACCGCGTTCTGCAGGCGCGGCAGCACGACGTCGAGACCGTCGCGCTGACCCCGGTCCTTGAGCACGATGCTGAGCTGACCTTGGCTCAAGGTCGGATTGATCGTACCCGCGCCGATGAACGCCGCAACGCCGGCCACCGCAGGGTCCTTGTGAAGGGCATCGGCCACGCCCTTGGTGCGCTCTTCCATGGCCTGGAAGGCGATGTTGTCGCCAGCCTGGACGACGCCGGTGATGAGGCCGGTGTCCTGTTCGGGCAGCAGATCCTTGGGTATCGCGATATACAGGATCACCGTCACGATGACCGACAGCGTCGCAACACCGATCGTGAGCGGACGATGATCGAGCACCCAATCGAGGCTGCGCGCATAGCCGTCCACCGTGCGCAGCCACAGGTCGCGGCGCGTACCCGGTGCGACGGCCGCGCTGCTTTCCGCACCCGCTTCCTCATCGGATGCCGGCAGTTGATCGGGCTTGAGCAGATACGCGCACATCATCGGCGTCAGGGTCAGCGATATCAGCATCGAGATCGACACCGCGATCGTCAGCACCCACGCAAACTCATGGAACAGGCGTCCCGTGACGCCGGGCATCAGCAGCAACGGCAGGAACACCGCAACCAGCGACACCGTCAGCGACACCACCGTGAAACCGATCTCGCGCGCGCCGACTTCGGCGGCTTCGCGGCCGTCCATGCCCTTTTCGATGTAGCGCACGATGTTCTCGATCATGACGATCGCATCGTCCACCACGAAGCCGGTTGCGACGGTCAACGCCATCAGCGACAGGTTGTCCAGCGACATGCCCGTGAACGACATGACACCGAACGTGCCAAGCAGCGATAGCGGCACCGCCACCGACGGGATGATGGTCGCCCACAACCGCCTGAGGAAAACGAAGATGACGCCGATGACGAGACAGACCGTCAACAGCAGAGTGAACTGCACATCGCGCACTGACGCACGGATCGTTACGGTGCGGTCGGCGAACACGCCAAGGTGCACGTCGGCCGGCAGCACGGCGCGCAGATCCGGCAGGATCTTGCGAATGTGCGCGACGGTGTCGACGATGTTCGCGCCGGGCTGGCGACGGATGTCGAGCAGTACCGCCGGCTTGCCGTTGGCCCAGGCGGCGAGCTGGTCATTCTCGACGCCGTCGATGACGTTGGCCACATCCGACAGACGCACCGGCGCATCGTTGCGGTAACTGATGATGGTGTTGCGATATTCCTCGGCGTCGGAGAGCTGATCATTGGTGCCGATGCTGTAACTGCTCACCGCGCCGTTCAGCGTGCCCTTGGCGGCGTTGACGTTGGCCTGCGTCAACGAGCTGCGCACGTCTTCCAGGGTCAGCCCGAGATTGCCGAGTTGTGCCGGATTGACCTGCACCCGCACCGCCGGCCGCACATTGCCCGCGATCGACACGAGGCCCACGCCGGACACCTGCGAAAGCCTCTGCGCGAGGATCGAGTCGGCATAATTGTTGACGTCGCGCAGCGGCCGCGAGTCGGAGGTCATCACCAAGGTCAGGATCGGCGCATCGGCCGGGTTCACGCGGTTGTATCAGCGTCGCCATCGTCTTCGCACTCGCACCCGGATACTGGGTGGTGACGACGAGGCTTGGCGCATCGATTTCCGGGAGTGCCGAAACCGGCAACTTGCGGTAGCCGAGAATTCCGAGCAGCAGCACCGCCACCATCAGCAGCGAGGTGGCGATCGGTCGCCGGATGAAGACGCTCGAGAAACCCATCAGTGACGGCTGCCGCCGCCACCGCGGCCGGATTTGGTAGCGTTGGAGATTTCCTCGGCGGTCGGCTGCGGCAGGGTCTCACCGGGCTTCAGCGCAATCACCTTGGCATCCGGCTTGAGCCGGAACTGTCCCTCCGTAACGACGCGATCACCGACCTTGAGACCGCTCTGGATAAGCACGTGTGTCGCATCGGCTTCCGGGCCGACTTCGACCGGTTGCAGCTTGACCATCTCAGTGGGTTTGCCGTGTGCGGGGCGCTGTGGTGCCGCCTGCTTGCTGGTCGATCGGGAAGCAGCTTTCCCGCGGCGCGACTTCCCGTCCTGGCTGCTGTTCTGCGTGGCCGGCGGGCTGGTGTCCGCTACCACCAGGTACACGAAACTGCCATCCGGGCCGCGCTGTACTGCGGCCGAGGGCACCACGAGGCCGTCGTGCACCGTGCGTACGCCAAGGCGCACGTTCACGAACTGGCCCGGCCAAAGTGCATTCTTTTCGTTCGGAAATACCGATTTCAGGCGGAACGTGCCGGTGCTCGTGTCGATCTGGTTGTCGATCACCGACAGCACGCCATCACTGGCAACCATGTGGCTGTCGACCCGATCCATCGCGGTGACCGGCAACTGTTCGGTCGACTTCTCGTCGCGCACCATCTCCAGATTCTGCTCGGGCAAGGTGAACATCACGTTGATCGGATGCACCTGGGTCAGAGTGACGATACCCACGCTATCGTTGGCCTGCAGAATGTTGCCGACATCGACGTGTCGGATGCCTGCGATGCCGTCGATCGGCGCGAGCACCTTGGTGTAATCGACCTGGATCCTCGCGGTCTCGATGGCCGCAACATCTCCTGCGATCAGCGCTTCCTGCTGGTTCACCGTCTGGCGCTGGTTCTCCAGATCCTGGCGTGATACGAAATTCTTGTCGATCAGGTCTTCGTAGCGCTGGAGCGTGCTGCGCGAGGCGCGCACCTGTGCCTCATCCTGCTTCTTCTTCGCCAGCGCCTGATCGAGCGCCGCCTGGTAAGTGCGCGGATCGATCCGCGCCAGCACGTCGCCCTTCTTAACTTCCTGACCTTCCTCGAAGGAAAGTGACGTGAGCTGTCCGCTGACTTGCGGACGCACAGTCACGGTATTGAGGGCCTGCACCGTACCCAGGGCATTCAAATATATCGGAACGTCACGCTGCTCGACCGTCACCACCGTCACCGGAATCGGCTTGTCGGGCGTGGGCCCGGTGGGCGTTTCGCTCTGGCGCAGCCAGCGCCAGGCAATGACTGCGATGATGACGAGTGCCACCGCGATGAGCGCGATTTTCCAACGTGACATGACAATTTCCCTTGTTCGCGATGCAGCGCCGCTTACGCACCAGGCGCAACGGTGGATGCAGTGTATGTAAAGCCATGATTCCGAATCGGCACTAGCCGTACGCGCGCCCCGCATCCGGCTGCCCACAACTGAGGGCGTACTGAGACGGCTCCGGACGGGCGGTAGTTCCCGGAAAGCGTGCTTCCGCAAGCTCCCGCTCGTCTTGCTTTTGGCGGCAACGCCGCCATCTTCGACCAAGTCCACACCTATTGTGCTATCGAATTCCCTTTCGGAACCCTGCCATGAGTAACTTTTGCGAAATTCCCGGTGCCTCGCTGACCGTGGCACGCTCCCGGTTCCCGGATCCGGCATTCGATCCGGCGCCCGCAGCCGGCGAGCGCGAATCGCTCGCCGTGCTGGCCGGCGGCTGCTTCTGGTGTACGGAAGCCGTGCTCCGCGAACTGGAAGGCGTGCTGGAAGTGTGCCCCGGTTACAGCGGCGGCGATGAGGAACGCGCCAATTACAAGGCCGTGTGCAATGGCGATACCGGCCATGCGGAAGCACTGCGCATACGCTTTGATCCGACCCGCATCAGTTTCGCGGGGCTCCTCAAGGTGTTTTTCGCGGTTGCCCACGATCCGACCCAGAAAAACCGCCAAGGCAACGACATCGGAAGCCAGTACCGCTCTGCAATCTTCTACGCGAACGATGAGCAACGCGAGATCGCCGAGCGCTATATCGCCCAGTTGCAGGAGGCGGGCGTCTTCGAGACGCCAATCGTCACCGAAATCGTGCCGCTCGACATGTTTCATGTTGCCGAGACATATCACCATGATTACGCGGTGCAGAATCCGGACCAGCCCTACATCGCTGCGGTCGCCGCGCCCAAGGTCGAGAAGTTGAAGCAGAAGTTCGGTGACCTGCTCAAGCGTCAGTAACGATTCCAAGGACTTTGCATGAATAACCAGACAACCCTGCGTCTATCCGCCTCCGGCCATGACATCACGCCGATCGATGCCGCTTCGCGTGATCGACTCTCAGCAAAACTAACACCCGAAGAGCGGCGCATCATGATCGACCACGGCACGGAAACGCCGTTCTGCGGCGGCCTGCTCGACAACAAGGAGGAAGGCGTCTACGCGTGTCGGTTGTGCGAGTTGCCGCTTTTCCAATCCGGCGGAAAGTTCGAATCGGGTACCGGCTGGCCGATCATCGCACCGGTGGATCCCGCGCACGTACGCCAGATCACCGATTCAAGCCACGGCGTGACACGCACCGAAATCCGCTGTGCACGCTGCGACAGCCATCTCGGCCATGTGTTTCCCGATGGCCCGCCACCAACCGGCCTGCGCTACTGCATGAACGGTGCGTCACTGGAGTTCACCGCCAACGACAAGGTGAAAAGTAGCGCGTAGTCCCACGCGAACTTTTTTTCGACGACAATCAGCCGGATCGGCAGCGCACGGATGCTGCAAGCGCAAGCAGGCCGCTGACCCGCATCACACTCCCTTGCTACAATCGCGCCCCGCGCCGCTTTAGCTCAGTTGGTAGAGCAACCGCCTTGTAAGCGGTAGGTCGTCAGTTCGAATCCGACAAGCGGCACCAGACGCAAAGGGCAGCCTCCACCGGCTGCCCTTTTTCACGTCGCCCGCACACTTTCCCGTACTTCAACCACCATCTCGATGGAATGACGCCGCAGCGTGCTCAGCGCAGCTTCGTACGAGCCAGGCGCTTGGCGTTGGCGGTGGCCTTGCGATGAACTGGAGCCAGGCCTTTGCCGAGAACGCCAAGTGCAGCCTTCTGGACTTGAGCTGCTGATCTCACGGCTGATGATTGCTTGCCACGCGCAACTCCAAGGAAAGACCGGAAGAACGAGGTCGCAAGGGCCTGGTTGGCCAAAGCGGCCTGTGTGGACATGGCTAGCCATGACTCTGCAAACGCCACGTTCTTCTCTGCGACCATGCGGGTAAATTCCTTCCGGTCGCGTGCCGAGGGCTCAAGCCCCGAAATCGCCATGCGCGCGACCCGGTGAGCGACCACCTGCGGCACTGCAAAGGCAAGTTCTGCTGTCTTCACTGCCAGTGAATGGTTTGCGCGATTTCTACGTGTGGCCATGTCCAATTCCTTTGGTAAAGCTCGAGTGTGGGTTGTGTTGCCTGGCGATTGACCTGCACGGTCTGCGGAAGGCTGACCCACCTGAAGGAATCATCAGACTGTGTTGGGTCGATAGCCCATCAGGATCGCCCATCAGAGCCGGCTGGAACAGTACATCGTGTCGACGCTGTACCTCGGCAAAACCCGCTTCTGCCACCACGGCCAGCAATCGATTGATGGAGACGACCCGGGAACGTGGGCGGTCAGATACAACACTTTGTCAGGGCGCAGTTTCGCGGTAGCAGATGATGAAAATTGCGATTGCAAAAGCCGCCTCCAGAGTCGCGACCGTGAGCGTCGCGTACGTCGGCATGGCATTGACGAGTCCTGGCGCAGCGCCCGCCAGGATAAGCGCCCCCACCGATGCGCCGCCGTAGTTACGCGACGCGCATTTTCGCGTTGTGCATCAAGCATGGACCTGTGCGTGATTGTAATATCTGCGACCAGATGCTGACGTCGAGCAGCGGCGCCGTTCGCATTGGAAAAACCATCAGGCACGCAGGTTGGCGACAAGCATGCCGGCCGCTGCACCCACTGCGATGCCGACCAAGCCGGGGATGAGAAATTGCCCGTCAAAATAACTACCAACAGCGCTCCCGATAGCCAAGCCGAGCAATGCGCCGCCGCCCACCCACTTCCGCTTTGCAAGGGGTTAATTTGCGGACATCCACATCAATAGCTCTGCCGACCCCTGACGTAAATGCAACCAAATCAATGGATTGGCGGATCAACCACAATAATTCGTCATGACCGTGGTTTGTATGTACACTGTGCGCACGTACCAATGAGTTTCATGCCATGTCATCCGCAACCTCGCACGCCACCAAAGTCATCAATTTCCGCGCACCGGCCGCCAAGCAGGCGCTGATTGACCGTGCTGCGCAGGTCTCCGGCATGAACCGCACGGAGTTCATCCTGGATGCCTCGTGCGGCAAGGCACACGAAGTGCTGGCGGAACAGACCCATTTCGTATTGAGCCGCGAGGCCATGCAGCGCTTCAACGAACTGGTCGAGGCGCCGCCGGCCAATTCCGATGCGTTGCGTCGACTGTTGAGTACGCCCGCTCCCTGGGAGCCCTGATCCTTGGCGGTCAGCGCTCCCAGCCTTCTTACAGACGTACACCGACTGGAGGACTTCCAAAGCACTTGTGCGACGCTGTCCGCATGGTTGATCAACCGCGCGCGGAAGAATCATCGCGAGGGTGCATCTCGATGTTTTGTCGTCTGCGATGACCAACAGAACGTCGTTGGCTACTACGCGCTGGCTGCCGGCGCGGTGTCGCATGAACTCGTACCCGGCCACATCAAACGGAACATGCCCGATCCCGTTCCGGTCGCGGTTCTGGGCCGACTTGCCGTGCATTCGAACTGGACGAGGCAGGGCATCGGGCGCGGCCTGCTGAAGGATGCCATCCAGCGAACCTTGCAACTTGCTGAGCACATCGGTATTCGCGCCTTGCTGTGCCATGCGATTGATGAGGAAGCCAAGGCGATCCACCCGACGACCGTCATACTCGGCCTTGCTCGTTTGCGGGAGGCATTGCTCACGCCGGAATGAATTGCGCGTCAATTTTCAGCGCAGTTTCGTGCGAGCCAGACGCTTTGCGTTGGCGGTTGCCTTGCGATACACGGGAGCCAGGCCCTTGCCAAGGACCGCGAGTGTGGCCCTCTGGACTTGAGTTGCTGTAGCCACCGCCGAGGGCTGCTTGCCACTCGCCGCTGCGAAGAAGGACCGGAAGAACGAGGTCGCAAGGCCCTGGTTCGCCAACACGGCCTGTGTAGACATCGCTATCCAGGACTCGGCAAATGCCGCGTTTTTCTCTGCGATCATGCGGGAGAATTCCCTCCGATCGCGCGCCGAGGGCTCTGTCCCCGCGAGTGCCATGCGCGCGACACGGTGAGCGACGACCTGCGGGACTGCAAAGGCCAGTTCCGCTGTCTTGACCGCCAATGAGTGCTGCGTGCCTTTTCTACGATTGGCCATGAACGATTCCGTGGTTAGAGCTCGACTGTGGGGTTGGGCTGCCTGGCGTTTGAGCTGAGCGACCTGCGAAACGCTGGCCCGTCTGAAGCAACGGTCAGTCCACATTGGGTCGATAACCCATAAGTACAGGCTGAACCAGTACATCGTCCCAACGCTGTACTCCGGCAAAGCCCGGCTTCCGCCATCAGGGCCAGCAGCCGATTGCTGGCAACGTTGCACTAGCGGCTCATCAGGGTCAAAAAAGTCAGGTAGCGGCCGCCTATGGCGAGCAGCATGGCCGGGAAGAACCACGCGATACGACAAAGCGACACGGCGTACGCGAGCAGGCAAGACAGTATCAACCAGAACGTCGTCGCCAGCGCCAATGACCCCAGGGGATTGCTGGGACTGTGTTTGCCGGAGCGGCCGAGTGCCTTGAGTAGAACCACGGATACCGGATGAATCCGCGCACCCCGATCAAGAGGGCCCAAACGGCGCGTCCAGGGGAAATGAGCAAGCAAACAATCCCCGCGGTAAACCACACAGCCGCTGATGTGAGCATGCCCGGTGCGCTGCCGTAGTACGCGACACGCATTTCGCGTTGGGCATCTGAAATAGATGATATGCACGTGATTGTCATATCTGCGTCGTGACGCCGGAGTTGAGCGGCGCGGCGTTCGTCTTGAACGAACCATCAGGCACGCAGGTTGGTGACCAGCAACCCGGCCGCTGCACCCACTACGATGCCGACCAGGCCGGGAATGAGGAGTTGCCCGGCAAAGTAACTGCCAATAGCACTGCCGATAGCCAAGCCGAGCAATGCACCGCCGCCCACCCACTTCTGCTTTGCGAGCAAAAGCCGCTGCTGTGCAAGCGTGTCATCGTGAATCCTTTGCTTTTCCCTCGCTGGTTGAAGCAAGGCATCCGACGCCGCTTGAGCTTGATCCTTGGTGAGCAAGATATTCTCCGTAGTCTGGTTCGTGGCTCAGCGCCAGAACCAAGCCGTGCCGCGAAGGGCATCGGCTTGAATGAATTGTCATCTGTCGCGCGAATGGCCTCGGAGCCTACTAGGCAGACGCTCCGAACAGTGTACCGACTGCCGCGGTCAGGCCCATCGCCAACGCACCCCAGAAGGAAACACGCAGTACAGACGGGAGGGCCGGGGCACCGCCAGCGCGCGCCGCAACAAGGCCCAACAGTGCAAGAAAGACGAGGGAGCTACCCGCAAGGCCCCACATGAGCGCAGCGTTCGGAATCATCAGCACTACCAGCAGCGGAAGTGCCGCTCCCGCGGCAAATGTTCCCGCCGACGCCAATGCAGCTTGAATCGGTCTCGCGGCCAACGTATCGGATATGCCGAGTTCGTCTCTGCCGTGTGCGCCGAGCGCATCATGGGTCGTGAGTTGGGTAGCAACACGTAGCGCCAATGGCCTGTCCAGCCCACGCCGGACATAGATCGATACCAACTCTTCGTGCTCCTGATCTGGATTTGTGGCCAACTCTTTACTCTCACGGGCCAGATCCGCTCGCTCCGTATCGGCTTGCGAACTGACTGAGACATACTCGCCAGCCGCCAT
>CAJDWV010000151.1_pt1 | contig 11017 bp, 8 predicted proteins | sample 7391731 | NCBI WGS metagenome assembly CAJDWV01 (sample SAMEA7055746, study PRJEB34461) | soil metagenome | biome: terrestrial ecosystem; feature: Peninsula; material: soil | place: Antarctica | collected 2016
GGAGATGGAGCGCGTTGACGCCGTATCGGGGGCTTGCCTGTTCCTGCGCCGTGAGGTTTTTGCCGCGATTGGCGGATTCGACGAGAGTTATTTCCTGCACTGCGAGGATCTTGATCTGTGCCGACGTGCGCGCGATGCCGGATTCGAGGTTGGCTATGCGGATTCCGTCGCCCTTGTCCACGAACAAGGCAGCTCAAGTCATCGGCGCCCGTTGTTCGTCTCGCGACACAAGCATCTCGGCATGTGGCGCTATTTCCGCAAGTTCGATCCGGCGGCCAGGAATCCCGTATTGCGCAGCATCGTCTGGTCCGGGATCTGGGCACACTACTGGCTGCTCGCCCCAGTCAAGGCGTGGCAGCAGCGCAGCCAGTAGTGCGCACGGAACTAGACGGGAATCGGGGTGCGGTGAGCAAAAAGTCGCTGTCGTAGGGCGGAACTACCGCAGGTGATTCCGCTGTTCGTGCATGCACGGAGCCGTCGAGCTGATGCACCCCATCCGGCGGAATCCGCTACGCGGGTTCTGCCGCGCCTGAGCAAAGTCCGACCGGGCTACTAGCCAGGATCAGCCGGTGGCCGATTACGGTTCGTCCTTGCCGATGAAGCGGGATTCGTAGAGAAGAGCCTCGATCGCCGTATCCTGGTCTGCCTGAAACTCGAAGCCGAGGTCGTCCTGACCTTGGCGCACGCAGTCGGCTTCGATCGCGATCACGGTTTCCTGATCGAAGATGAAATAGATGCGGCATACGCGGCGCTCGTCGATCCAGTGTTGCGGCCGTGCCAGACAGGCACCGCCCTGCGATAGATCGCGCACCTCGCTGAGCCAGCCTTGGCCAGCGTGGGTAATCAGGGCCGCCGAGAAAATCGGCAGACGTGGAAAACGGCGTTTTTCATCGGTACTCATCGGCTTCACGATAGCCGCCGGATGCGCCGAGGCGCAAGCGAGATGAAATAGACAAGATCAGGTTCCGTGACGCAAGACCAGCATGGGTGGTGTAGCGGCGATCCGGCGCGTGCCTGCCAGGCCAGCGAGCATGACGACGATCGCGGAGACAAGTGCGACCAGACTCAATTGCAACACCGGTGGCGTGTACTCGGCCATGCGGAAGACGTTGCGGGCGAGGGCGATGCCTGTGCCCGCTGCGCCGGCAGCCGCAACGAGTCCGGCGAGCATGCCGAGTACGGCAAACTCTCCGAGCACCGCTGCATTCAACTGGCCGCTGTTGGCGCCGAGTGTGCGCAGCAGGGCGATTTCGAAGCGGCGCTCCTCGGCCGTGGAGGCAAGCGCGGCGAGCAGCACGAGAATTCCTGCGGCCAGGCTGAACCCCAGCACCCAGGTCACCGCCGCCGAGACCCGGCCGATAATGTCGCGGACGCGGTCGAGGATCGAATTGACATCGATCAGCGACAAATTCGGCATCGCCCTTGAAAGTTCGGAGAGTGCCTTGTCCGGAGGCAGGTGGAAGCTCGATATCAGGCTGTGTGGAATATTCTCTCCATGTGCTGGATCGAGCATCATGAAGAAATTGACCCGGAACGAATCCCAGTCGACCTCGCGCACGCTGGTCACGGTCGCGGTGATCTCCTGTTCGGCGAAGCGGAAGGTCATGGTGTCGCCGAGGGCGAGATGGAATAGATCGATCCAGCTCTTGTCGACGGAAACTTCGGCCTGCTCCGCATCGGCACCCGGCCAGCGGCCACTGATGACGCGGTTGGACGGGGGCAGATCGGCACTCCACGAGACGCGTACCTCACCTTCAATGAAGTTGCCCGCGCGTGAATCGGGCTCGAAATTGGATGCGCGTACGTCCTTGCCATTGATCGCCACGAGTTTGCCGGCCGCCATCGGCAGCAGACTCAGATTGTCGGCACCGAGCGCTTGCAGACGCTGATCGAATTCTTCGCGCTGATCGGCCTGAAGGTTGAGAACGAAATAATTCGGCGTGTCGGCCGGAAGGTCGGCGCGCCAGCGATCGAGCAGGGAAGGTCCGACTACCGCGAGCAGATCGAGCGCGGTCAGGCTAAGCGCCAGCGCGCCGACCTGGATCAAGGTCAGACTGCGACGCCGGTTGAGGTTGGCCAGGCCAAAACGCAGCGCACCAGGCAGTCTGCGCGAAACCACACGCAAGCCCTTGAGCATGAACACGGTGGCGATAAAGGTGGCCAGAGCCACCGCGACCAAGCCGGCGGCGAGGACACCAGCCAACTGCGTTGAGCTGCTCTCAAGCAGGATGAGCAGGCCGCCAACGGCAAACGGCAGGACATACAAGACATCGAATCGGCGCAAGCGTGTCTGCAGGTCACGCCTGAACACGCGCATCGGTTCGACATCGCGCAAGCGCATCAATGGCGGCAGGGCGAAACCGAACAAGACCGCAAATCCGACCAGAAACGCCGAAGCGGCCGGGGCCAACGGGACCGTGCTCGTCGTTGCGCCGAGCATCTCGCGGGCAAACACGAAGGCGATCTCTTGCATGCCCAGTCCAAGCAATGCGCCGAGGACACAGGCCGGCAGCGCAAGCAGCAGCAATTCGAAGCCAAGGCCAAGCATGATTTCGTGGCGGCTTGCGCCAAGACAGCGCAGCACGGCGACCTCTTCGGTCTTGCGCCGGGCAAAGCGCTGCGCGGCGAGGGCGACCGCGATTCCGGCCAGTAACGCCGCCAGCAAGGCGGCGAGGCGCAGGAAGTTCTCGCCGCGTTCGAACGAGTTGCGCAGGTTGGCCTGGGCTTCGGCGACCGTGATCAGGCGTGCGCTTGACGGCAGATGGGCTTTGGCCCAGGCCGCGTAGTCCTCGACCGCGTTCGTGGGCCCCGCCACCAGGATGCGAAATGTTGCCCGACTGCCCGTGCCGAGCAATCCGCTGGCCTCGGCATCCGCCGTATTCATCAGCACGGTGGGTGCGAACTGGAATACCGGCCCCCCCGGGGCGCTGACAATCTCGCCCATGATCTCAAGATCGCGGCCGCCCAGTTGCAGGTGATCGCCGACGTTTCGCTCAAGCGCGTTGAGCACGGCGCGATCCGCGTAAGCCTGCCCGGATAAAGGTGCCTGCGCACGGTGCTGGGTTCCTTCAGCATCCTTGACCAGCAGTTCGCCACGCAGCGGATAGCTGTCATCGACTGAACGCACTTCGCTGAACTGGCTGTTGTCGCCGGCAAAGACCACGCTCGAGAATTCGACGCTGCGACTGCTGGACAAGCCGAGCTCGGTTGCTTTCGAGTTGAACGATTCAGGCAGCGGTGTACGTCGAGCCGTGACGCCGAGATCGCCGCCGAGCAATTCCGTGGCCGAGGCGAGGATCGCGCTCTCGACGCGCGATGCCAGCGTGCCCACGGCGGTCAACGCGGCAACCGCAAGCACCAGGGCCGCAGCCAGGGTCGCCAGTTCGCCGTGGCGGAATTCGCGGCGCAGGCTGCGTGCGGCGAAGACCAGCGGGTTCATGCGTCCTCCTCGACGACGCGGCCATCGCGCAAACGCAGCATGCGTGCGCAGCGCGTGGCGAGTTCGAGATCATGGCTGACCAGGACCAGGGTTGTTGCGTGCTCGCGATTCAAGTCGAACAGCAGGTCGCCGACGGCCGCACCGGTGCGTTGGTCGAGATTGCCGGTCGGTTCGTCGGCAAACAGTAGCTGCGGACCGTGGACGAAAGCGCGGGCAAGTGCGACACGTTGCTGCTCGCCGCCAGACAACTGATGCGGATAGTGGTGTAGACGCTTGCTCAGGCCGACATCGGCCAGCGCGCTGGCGGCGCGCTGACGGGCATCACTACGGCCTTCCAGTTCGAGCGGCAGCATGACGTTTTCTTCCGCATTCAACGCCGGCAGCAGATGGAATGACTGGAACACGAAGCCGACCAAACGTCGGCGCACCCGCGCCCGGGCTTCCTCATCGAGCAAATCGAGTCGTTCACCAGCCAGGGTGACGCTGCCGCTGGTTGGCCGGTCGAGACCCGCAAGCAGGCCAAGCAAGGTGGTCTTTCCCGAGCCCGACGCGCCGACGATGGCGAGACTCGCTCCACGCTCGACACTCAGGCTGACCTCATCGAGGATCAGCAGCCGACCATCAGGGCCATCGACGGCTTTGCTAAGCTTCTCGGCACTGAGCACCGTTGTGGAATCGATCGTCATGCTGCGCATCCTGTGTTTGTTCTTGTTGCTGGCCGTGCAAGCTTCATTGTTGCAGGCCAGTGAAACCTCGCGCCCGGTTCTGGTGTTGGGTGATTCGCTTTCCGCCGCGTACGGGATTGCGGCGGATTCCGGTTGGGTCAATCTGTTGCGCACGCGCCTCAGGGAATCGAGCCCGGCGCGTGATGTCGTCAATGCCTCGATCAGCGGCGAAACCACATCGGGCGGTCTCGCTCGCATCGAGAAGCTGCTGGCTGAGCACAAACCCGTCCTTGTCCTCGTCGAACTTGGCGCGAATGACGCCTTGCGCGGCCTGCCGCTGACCACACCAAAACAGAATCTCTCGCGCATCATCCGCCTTGCAAAAGATTCCGGTGCGGTGGTGTTGCTGATCGGAACCGAGATCCCGACCAACTACGGACCGCAATACCGCGATGGCCTGAGGGACATGTATCGGGACCTGGCTGCGGAATTCAACGTGCCATTGGTCCCATTCCTGCTCGACGGCGTCGCTCTCGACGAAACCCTGATGCAACCCGACGGCCTGCACCCAACCGCAGCAGCGCAGCCCAGGGTGCTTGAGAACGTGCTGCCGGCGGTGGAGAAGGCTTTGGAGCGGTCAGCCGTAAGCGGGAACAAATGACGGTAAGCCGATAGCGGTCAGCGGTGAGCGGGAAAAGAAGTCCAAGCCATCGGAAAATTTGCTGCGAAAACCGAGCGGTGTCGAGCACGCAAGTGGTGTCAGTTTGCGCTTAATCACATCAGAATGGTGTGCGAGCGACTTCATCCGTGGTGACTCTGCTTCAGGTTGCCGAACAACAACACGCTGCCAATGACACTGCGATTTTCGCCACACAGTCGGATTCACCTCGACCGCCTTTCCCGCTGACCGCTCACAGCTAACCGCTCACCGATTAGGCGCTTCCCGCACCGGGCGTTTGGCCAACTTGCGCTGCAAGGTGCGTCGATGCAGTCCTAGGCGGCGGGCGGCTTCTGAGATGTTGCCGTCGCATTCGTTGAGGACGCGCTGGATGTGTTCCCACTCCAGGCGCTTCAGCGGGGGTGGTGCGTCGGGCAGATTTTCGGCAGCGCCGTGCGCTGCGCCGGCGTGGCCGAGCAAGGCCTGGGCGACCTGGTCGGCGTCGACCGGTTTGGCCAGGTAGTCGTGCGCGCCACGCTTGATTGCTTCGACCGCGGTTGCGATCGAGGCATAACCGGTCAGCAGCAGGATACGCACGCCGGGCCGGGCTGCGTTGAGACGCGGGATCAAGGCAAGCCCGCTCTCGGTGCCGAGTTTGAGATCGAGCACGATGTAGCGGGGCTGGAAATCGACACAGCGTGCCAACGCCTCGGCTCCATCCTTGGCCGAAGCCACCTCGAATCCTCGCGCGCCCAGTGCGCGTCCGAGGACATGGACAAAAATTTCATCGTCGTCGATCAGCAGCACACGGCCGGTGGTTTCTTCATTCATGGGGTGGATTGTCCAGCTTGGCGAGTGGTAGACGCAAACATTGGCGCGTGCCGCCGCCCTCGGCGGCCTCGGCGTTGAGCGTGCCACCAAAGCGTTCAGCAGTCGCATTGGCCAGTGCCAGGCCGAGTCCGAGGCCATTGTGCTTGGTCGTCTGAAAGCCGAAACCACTGCTGGGTGCGGGCGAGGCATGCATTCCGCGGCCGTAGTCGCGGACCTGGATCTCGAGGGTGTCGTGATCGGCGCCCGTCGTCATCTCGACGCGCGCATCGCCATTCGCGAGCGAGGCATCGGCGGCATTGTTGAGCAGGTTGACGATGGCATGGTGCAAGGCAGGCACGACCGCAATACGACGCACGCCAGCCGCATCGTCGATCGTGAAACTGGCTTCCGCTTCCGGGCGCAGCAGGGCGAACGAATCGCGCGTTGCGGCACAAAGCTCGGCGACGCTGATCCATTCGGCGATGCCGGCCAACTGGTTGCTGCCCTTCAGGGTGGCGCTGGCTGTGTCTTCGCGGACGAGCTCGCCGAGCAAGGTGCGGATCGTCGAGAGTGGCGTATTCAATTCGTGCGCGGTACTCGCCGCCTGCGTGGCGATGGCGAGGATGCCTTCATCACGCAGCGCGCGCACGCCTTCGAGCTCGGCTTCGGCCTGTTGGGCACGCAAAGCGCGCGCGAGTCTGGCAATGAAGAAGCCAAGCATCCCGGCCGTGATCGCAAAGCTGATCGCCATGCCGGTCAAATGCAGGTCGAAGAACACGCCGTTGCTGCCGGCATTGCTGACTTCCGGCAGCGCAACGAAAAATCGCATAAGCAGCAGGTAGGTGACGACCGCGAGGGTGGCGACCGCCGCGACCGAACTTAGCGGCAGGGCCGTGGCCGCCAGCGTTATCGGCATGACCAGCAGGGATACGAACGGATTGCTCGCTCCGCCGGTCAGGTACAGCAGATAGCCCAGAACGAGCGTATCGATGGCGATATGGGCAACCGGCTCCCAGCCGGCCATTCTTGATTTCAGGCGCAGGCGCCAGAGCACGACGATGTTGAACAGGCCGAGCACCGCGATCGCCGAAAGCAATCGGCCGACCGGAATCGCCAGTTCGAGCACCTGGGCCACAAACGCGATCGTGACGAGCTGGCCACCGATCGCGCAAAGGCGCAGCCAGGCTAGCGTTGCGACGAGTTGGCGCGGACCATGGGGCCAGGACCGGCCAGCCTGGTTGGACATTAGTACCTCGACCCGGAAGTTTCGCGGCATTCGAGCGCAGCCGCATCACGTCTGGCGCGCCCCGGCTCACTCCCCATGGGCCCCACCATGCCACGTTCGCCGGGACACGCCAGCCGCGCGCGGCCACGCTCTCGGTGCTTGCGAACTTCCGGGTCGAGGCACTAGCCCGGACTATTCATGAGTACGCGTGATGATCGCGCAGGATGTTGGATTCACACGGCTTTTCGTGATTGAGGCGATAGCGGGCGTTATCACCGAATGAGCGAAGAGCCGTGTGGATTCAAGGGACAAGCGAGGGCGCGTGTATTTCATGAATAATCCGGGCTAGAGGGTCATCGCGTGGTCGGTTGCCGATGGTCGGCAAGCATATCAGGCGGCGATCGTTACCGAATATTTGCTCAGGTCGCGGCGAATCGCCCGACCTTTTCGGAATTCGGCTCCGTGCTTTATGCCGTATTCGATGTGCGTTTGCACAAGCCAAGCCGGCATGTATGCGCTAGGCTCGCCCACTTTCCCGAATCCTCAGGACACCGCCGATGACTGCAGCCACCGCCCGCCAGAACAAATCGTTCTCGACGATCTTCCTGATCGAAATGTGGGAGCGCTTCGGCTACTACGGCATGCAGGCGCTGATTGTCTATTACATGGTCCAGCGTCTCGGCTTTGCCGACGAGCGTGCGACCCTGGTCTGGGGCGCCGCGGCTGCCTTGATCTACGTGGCACCGGCGATTGGCGGCTGGGTCGGCGACAAGATCCTCGGTACGCGGCGCACGATGTTGCTCGGCGCGGTCATCCTTGCGATTGGCTACGGCCTCATGGTGGTGCCGGGCGAGAGTGTGTGGTTTCTGTTCTGCGCGCTCGGCGTGGTCGTCGTCGGCAATGGCTTGTTCAAGGCCAATGCCGGCAACCTTGTGCGCAAGATCTACGAAGGCGACGATTCAAAAATCGACAGCGCCTTCACGATCTACTACATGGCGGTCAATCTCGGCGCGATGATCTCGCAGTTGCTGACACCTTGGCTCAAGGATTACGTCAACAAACACTACGGCAACGAACTCGGCTGGCATGTCGCCTTTGCCGTCTGCGCGGTCGGCATGGTGCTCGGCCTGGCCAACTATTTCCTCATGCGCAAGGCCATGTCGCATATCGGCTCGGATCCCGATTCGCGTCCGCTGCATTGGGGCAAGCTCGGCCTCGTCCTTGCGTTCGGCCTCGTGGCTGTATTCGTCTCGGCTTATATCCTTGAGCATCAGGCCGTCGCACGGGCTTTTGTCTACGTCGCCGCTATCACGGTTGTCGGCATCTTCAGCTGGTTGATCGCGACCGGTCAGCGTGGTGAGCGTGCCGGCCTGATTGCCGCGCTCGTGTTGGTTGTGCAGACGATGTTTTACTTCATCTTCTATCAGCAGATGTCGACCTCGCTGAACCTGTTTGCGCTACGCAATGTCGATCCGGCCTTCAACGTGTTCGGTGCGCACCTGTGGGATTGGTCGCCAGCACAGTTCCAGGCCTTCAATCCAATCTGGATCTTCATCCTCAGTCCGATCCTGGCCTGGGTCTATTCGGCGGCCGGACGCAACAACAAGGACCTGTCGATTGCCGGCAAGTTCGCGCTCGGCTTCGTCATCGTCGCCGGCGGTTTCTTTATCTACGGCGCAGCCGGCCATTTTGCCGACGAGACTGGCAAGGTCTCTTCATGGCTGATGGTTTGGGGCTATGGCGCGATTTCGCTTGGTGAGTTGCTGGTCAGCGCGCTTGGCTTGGCCATGATTGCGCGCTATGTGCCGGCGCGCATGGGTGGCTTCATGATGGGCGCTTATTTCGTCGCCTCAGGAGTCTCGCAGTATCTCGGCGGTGTCGTCGCGACCTACGCCAGCGTACCGCAGGACATCACCGAGCCGCTGCAGACCCTGCCAATCTATACAGCTCTTTTCAACCGTCTCGGCATCGCCGCCCTGATCTGCGCACTAATCGCGATCGCCGTCTTGCCACTGATGAAACGCCTTTCGGCAACACATAACGCCGAGGCCTTGATCGAGCAATCCGGCGCAGCCGGCGGCATGCCGACGATCGCTTCGGAAGAGTAGAGCGGGAAAGTAACGGACAACCCTGATCGTAGGCGATCAGGGTCTAGCCCGGACTATCCATGAATGACACGCGCCCTCGCTTGGCCCTTGAATCCACATGTCATTTCGCTCATTCGGCGATAGAGCTCGCTATCGCCTCAATCGCGAAACGCCGTGTGAATCCAATGTCCTGCGCGATCATCGCGCGTATTAATGAATAGTCTGGGCTAGCCAGGCGGATCCGCCCAGTTGGCGGACCTGCCGCTCGATCCAGTTCGCGCGCCGTTGGACATGAGCCGAGGGCCGCTCGACATGCAGCTTGCGCGGGTTCGGCAGCACCGCAGCGAGCAGGGCGCATTGCTGTGGATTCAGTTGTGCGGGTGAGCTGCGGAAGTAGCGCTTGCTGGCCGCATGGACGCCGTAAATGCCGTCACCAAATTCGGCGATATTCAGATAAACCTCGATGATCCGGCGCTTTGGCCACAGCGTCTCGATCAGCACGGTGAAATACGCCTCGAACCCCTTGCGCACGAAACTGCGGCCGTTCCACAGGAACAGGTTCTTGGCCACTTGCTGGCTTATCGTGCTGGCCCCGCGCAAACGCTCGCCATCGCCCGCGTCAGCCAATGCGGACTGGATCGCTTCAACATCGAATCCATGGTGGGTCGGAAATTTCTGGTCTTCGGATGCAACCAGGGCGATCGCCAGGTTCGATGAAACCTCGGCAAGCGGGGTCCAGCGATAGTGCAGGGTGAAATCCCGCTGCTTGTCGACGAGTGCCTCGATCCGACGTTCAACCATGAACGCGGACGTTGGCACGGGTACGAAGCGCAAGCTCAATACCAGCAAGATGCTTGCAACAATCCACAGCGCCAAGGCGATACCGAGCCAGCGTAGCAATCGCCGGACTAGGGACTTGCGCGGTTTGTTTTTTTGCCTGGCCATGGCCCCGATTGTGCCATCCGATCGCATTCGCCATTCCTCTGGCACAAAAGCAAACGGGCGCGATGGATTGCGCCCGTCAGTTTCATCGATGCGCCTGAACGATTACTGGCACATGTAGACCGAGGTTTCGAACGAGTTCTTGAAGATCAAATCCGCATCACCGATACGTATCTGGTCGAGGAACATGCCGAGCAGGTTGTAGGCCGGATCCGACGAAAGGCGCCAGCGGATCTTGACTGTCTGCCCGCCGTAACTCGACAGATTGGCGCTGAACGGCTTGAAGACCGCTGTTGCGTTGTCATTGTCCGGATCGGCATTCGATGCTGCCGTGCTCACGCCGCTGAAGATGCCATGGCCGTTGGGGTATCCGCAGGCGTTGATAATGCCAGTGGAACCTGTGTTGTAAGCAGCCGGATAACCACCCGTCGGCGGCAGATCCGACCAGTTGCTACCTCCGTCGGTTGAAATCTCGGTAACCACGCCATCCCACTGGAATTCCAGGTTGTAGCGCGCCTCGAAACTCAAGATGGCATTGGCGCCCAAGGTCAGTGCCGGCGTCTCGATGCTGGCACAGGTCAGGTCCGGATAATTGGGATTCTGGCCGCCGGTGTGGTAACTCAATGTGCCATTCGCGGCAGAGAGGTTGCTGATTGCCCAGGCGGAATCGCCGACCAGGTAGTTCGCGCCGTCGACATTGTCGACAAACGGATCCGGATCGGGTCCCAGTGCGCTGGTCGGAGTTGCGCCCGCAACACTCGATAGCGAAGAGGTGTTGCCGAAGCTGTCTTTGGCCTCGAACCGATAAAAGTAAGCGTTCCCGTTCTGCACCGCGGTATCGATGTAGCTCGTTGCCACAATCCCGCTTGCAATCGCTCTCGAGCCGATCATGAATGGTTCGCTTGAACGATAGACGGTGTAGGTGATGCCGCTCGAAGCTGGGCAGGATGCGACACTAGCCTGCCATGACAACTCGTTGCTGCACGTGTTGTTGCTGCCATCGACATCGAGTGAGGCGCTCTGGATGCTCGGCATCAGTGTGCAATCATCGGCAGATACGACATCGACGCAGGTCGAGATATTGCCTTCGACATCGCTGGATACGCCGCGAATTTTGTAGGCGTAAGAGAAGCCCCCCTGGGTCTTGTCATCGACAACCGGTGACGCCAGCGAATCGGCAACGAGCCTGAA
>CAJDWV010000099.1_pt1 | contig 10997 bp, 12 predicted proteins | sample 7391731 | NCBI WGS metagenome assembly CAJDWV01 (sample SAMEA7055746, study PRJEB34461) | soil metagenome | biome: terrestrial ecosystem; feature: Peninsula; material: soil | place: Antarctica | collected 2016
CCATGGCACCACTTGCTCCATCTCCTCCAGGAAGATCTCCCGTCGCGTTTGCTTGCGCTTGCTCGCATACTCGGCATCGGAGAAACTCATCTGCGTCATTGAAATAGCCTTTCGCGTTTGGATGGCTAATTGTAAATCATCTTAGGGAACTTGTTCAGAGTTTCCTTAGGCCTGCGTTTCGGCTACAGCGCCGTTTGCTGGGTGGTCGGGATCGGTGCGTATGTGAGTGCCCTCATCTCCTTTCCCCACACGGGACACAGGTTGTCCGCCGCGCATGGAATATACTTTTTTTATGAGTGGATGGCTCTGCCCATCATGTGCTCGGTGGGTCTCGTATGCGTGGTGATTCGGCCATTCTTCCTGCTTAGCGCGGCACGGCTCTATTCCGATGTTTTCGACGTACGCGCCGATATCGAAGATGATCTTTGGGAGATCACGGCAGACGGGCAACGTGGATTGTCCTGGATCACCTGGGCTTTTCTAGCGCTGCTGGGAGGCTTGCTGGTCGCGGTATTTTTCCCGGATCGAATCGGGCTGACGGAGCTGATCGGACGCCTCGCGCATTGAGAAACCAGTCACCTCGTTTTTCTGCAAACAACGGTTACAGTATCGGAATGCTCTTCTGATCCCACCGGATCTGCCATGCATCCGGTCCTCGCCAGACGCCGATATGGATGTGCGGATTCCGGACGAACCCATTGTTGGCGACATGCGCTATTGGCTGGCCTGCCTTCCCCTTGACGCGATTTCCCGCAGCAACTCACTGGCTTGCAACATTCGACGGGTTGCTTGCGGGAGGCCTTCCGGCAGCGGAATCCATCGTTGGGTTTGCATATGTCTCGTCGGCACGAATTCATGCAGTTCCCAGACAACTTGTCGCCTCTGACCCCTGCCTACTGTCATCTGTCCTCTGGCTTGTACAGCGCCTTACGCGCCGCGCCGGTGATCGCGGCGGCGAGTTTTGCGGCGCGCGCAGGCGGCAATTCCTCGCGCAGCAGGGTGAACACGCGCCGCCCTTCGGCCATCTTCGCGTCGGCGTCCTCGTCCGTCGCTCCGGCGATAATTACGACGAATTCGCCGCGGCGCTGGTCGGCGTCCTGTGCGACCCGGCCGGCCAGTTCGGCGAGTGATCCGGACAGGACCGTCTCGAATCGCTTGGTCATCTCGCGCGCAAGCACGGACTCGCGCCGGGCGCCGAAGATACCCACCGCATCGTCGAGCATGGCGGCGATGCGGTGGCTGGCTTCGTAGAAGATCAGGGTGCGCGATTCACTGGCCAGTTCCGTCATGCGTGTTCTGCGCAAGGCCGATCTGGCGGACAGAAATCCCTCGAACACGAATCGGTCGCTGGGCAGACCCGCCACCGACAGTGCCGCTATCGCGGCGCACGGACCTGGAATCGGTGATACCCGGTAACCGGCCTGGCGCGCAGCGCGCACGAGCCGAAATCCCGGGTCGCTGATCAGCGGCGTGCCGGCATCCGAAATGAGCGCCACATCATCGCCGCCCGCCAGCCGCGCAAGAATGGCTTCGGTGCGTGCCTGCTCGTTGTGCTCGTGCAATGCCATGGTCTGCACGTGCGAGCCGGCGCGCGCCAGCAACGCCGCACTGTGGCGGGTGTCTTCTGCGGCGATCAGCGCAACATCGCGCAGGACTTGGGCGGCACGCAGCGACAGGTCATCCAGATTGCCAATCGGTGTCGCGACCACCCACAGGCACCCCGCGTCAGTCATCGTGTGCTCCTGGTTCGCGGCTTCGTATCCTGGCAGAACCCTGTGTGCAGGCCGGCCGCCGGTCATCATCTCATCGATCCGTTATCATCGCGCTACCTGTCCGGTTTTGACCCGAGTCGCGATGATCAAGTTGAGAGTGCGCTGCAAGGTTGCGAAGTTGACGTTTGCGCGTCGGGCGCTGCGCAGCATCGTCCTGATCGGACTGGTACTGGTTGTCACTGCGTGCTCGACGGTTCAGTACGTGACCACGGAGCAGTCGGTTGCTGCCCAACACGCCGAACAACTCTACCGACAGGGCGCGTTCGAGCGCGCCGCGGACGAATTTCTGACCCTTGCCCACGATGGTGGCAGCAGCGCCGCGCATTACCAACTGCGCGCCGCCGAAGCGCTGCGCGAGAACGGCGATCTGGATGGCGCGGCGCGGGCGCTGGGGTCAATCAAGCACCGCCATCTGGACGCGACCGACCAGATCCATCTCGATATTCTGGATGCGGAAACCGCGCTTGCGGCAGGCGATGCGGCGCGCGCCAACAATCTGCTGACGTTTCCGGACGATCAATTGTCGCCCGCGCTGCGGCTGCGTGCGATGGAGCTTCGCGCGCGCGCCAACGTGATGGCAGGCGATCCGATCGCTGCTGCACGCATCCGCGCGAGGATGGACCGCCTGCTGATGGGCGTGGATCGCGCACAGAACCGCCAGCAACTACTCGAGACGCTGGCCGGAATGGGGCCGGATGCGTTACGTGCCAAGGTGCTGACGCTTCGTCCTGACGATGCACTGATGCCGTGGATCGAGGACGCACTGAGCCACCGGGGCAGTATCCTGCCGCGTTCCGTTACCGGTGGCGAGCGACCTGTCGGTACGCTGTTGCCCGGCGAAGATGGCGTCCTCGCGCACGAAGGTTATCGCGCCGTACAGCAGGTCGCGTTGCTGCTGCCGCTTTCCGGGAATCTCACCAGCGTTTCCAAGCCGATCCGCGATGGCTTCATGACCGCATACTTCGCCGACCATAACGAACAACGTCCGACGATTCGCCTGTATGACTCGGGCGCGACGCCGAATGATGCGATGAATGCCTATCGCAAGGCGGTTGCGGACGGCGCCGACCATGTCGTGGGTCCGCTGCAACGCGAGGCGGTCGGCGTGCTGTTCCACCAGTCGCTGCCTGTGACCACGCTTGCGCTCAACCACTCCGACACAGGTGAGGTGCCGCCGCCCGGCAGTGCCGAGTATGGTTTGTTGCCCGACACGGAAGGCGCGCAGGCGGCGGACCATGTACTCGCACGCGGCATCACGCACGTCGCAATCATCCGCGCAAACGCCGACTGGGCCGATCGTGCCGCACACGCATTCCGCGAACAGTTCGAAGCGGGCGGTGGCGTGATCGCGGGCGAGTCACAGCTCGCCGACGATGCGGTCGACTATCACATGGCCATCACCCAGGCGACCGCAGGTCTCGGCGAAAGTGCCGACAGCGGCGTGTTCATCAGCATGCGCCCACGCCAGGCACGGCTGCTACTGCCACAGATGAAGATCGCCCGCGTCGACGTCCCCGTGTTTGCGACCTCGCACATCTACACCGGTGAAACGAGCCCCGGTCTCAATCGCGATCTGGACGACGTGGAGTTCTGCGATGCACCGTGGCTGTTCGGAGACATCCCCGGCCTGCCTTCGCGCAACGCAATCGAGCGGGATTTCCCGGGCTTCGGCGGTATCGGAGCGCGCCTGTTTGCGTTCGGCATGGATGCCTATTCGTTGTTGCCTTATCTCGACTGGCTGCTGAGCCACCCGGATGCCTATCTGGACGGCGCCACCGGTCAGCTGACGGCCGACAATTTCGGACGCATCCATCGATTGATGAGCTGGGCGCGCTTCGTGAATGGCATCGCCCAACCCGTCCAGGGTGCCCTGAGCGCGAGCCCTGTTCCCGCATCATGACGGCACGCGCGATCGGCGATCACCACGAGGACATTGCTCTCGCGCATCTGGAGCACGAAGGTCTCAAGCTGATCGCGCGCAACGTGAACTTTCGTCATGGCGAGCTTGATCTGGTCATGCGCGACGGGTCGGGCGTGGTGTTTGTCGAGGTACGCTATCGTGGCGCGAGCCGTTTCGGCGATGGCTTTGATTCGATCAGTGCGTCCAAGCGCCTGCGACTCATCCGCGCTGCGCAGTCATTTCTTGCCCAAAATCCGACCCTCGCCAACCGCCCTTGTCGTTTCGACGTGGTGGCGCTGGCCGATTCCGATGCGCCACCACAGTGGTTGCAGAATGCGTTCGAGGCAACCTGAGAGTGCCATGCTGCGATATCTGATCATCCCTGCCCTGTTGTCCTTCATCCTCGTATCGCTGTCCGGCTGTGTCGCCGCGGTGCTCGGCGGCGTCGTGGTTGGCGCAAATGCTGCACACGATCGACGCGGATTCAGCACCGTCGTCGGCGATCGGCGCATCCAGATGTCGGCGTTCGATGCGCTCAACAAGGACAAGCAGCTCGCGCTCGACAATCGGGTCGTGATCGTGGTCTACAACGGCGTGATGTTGCTGGTCGGCGAGGTTCGCAGCGAAGAACTCAAGCAGCGCGCCGAGCGCATGGTCACTGGATTCGAGGGCGTGCGGCGCCTCGTCAACGAGCTTGCGATTCGCGAGCCGGAAGGCTTCTGGTCGAGCCGGCGCGACAACTACCTGACCGGCCGCGTCAAGACCGCGCTGCTCGACGTCACCAGCCTGCCTGGATTCGATCCGACGCGCATCAATGTGACGACGGTGCATCGCACAGTTTACCTGCTCGGTCTGGTCAGCCATACCGAGGAAGATGCGGTTACCCAAGTCGCGCGCAATGTCCAGGGCGTGGATGGCGTCGTGAAAGTTTTTGAATACAGCGACTGATACCGCAAAACGCGAAAATTGCGCAACCCATGACGATCTGAGTACTTGTCATCGAGACTTGACCACGATGCGCGCCGGTCGAAAGCGGAACCGTCACGCAGGGCAGGATGGCGCTAACATGCCCCGGCACCAGATGTGCGCGGTTGGCGTGATGCCGCAACTGGCAGCATGAACGCACATCCGGCGCGCGTCGCCATCATCGCCTCAGGGAGATAGCCATGCCGCTGCATACGCGCATGCTGATCGGGTTTGTCGTCGGTCTGGTCGGCGGCATCCTTGCCAATGTATTCGCCGCCGATTCGGCCTGGCTGGCGACCTTCATTCATTACGTATCCGAGCCAGTCGGGCAGATCTTCCTGCGCCTGCTGTTCATGCTCGTGGTGCCTTTGGTGTTTTCCGCGCTGGTGCTCGGGGTCAGCGAAATCGGCGACATACGTACCCTCGGGCGCATCGGCAAGCGCACGCTTTTGTGGATCGTGCTGGTCACCGGTATCGCAGTCACAATCGGCTACCTGATGGTCACCACGTTCCAGCCGGGTCGCGGCCTGCCACCGGAAGTCGCGGCGCAGATGCAGACCGAGAACGCGGCGATTGCCGGCGCCAAACTCGAAAGCGCTGCCAACGTCAGCGGCATCGATCTGCTCGTGCATATCGTGCCGGACAACCCGCTGCGTTCGGCCGTGCAGGGCGATCTCATCGGCGTGATGTTCTTCGCACTTTTGGTCGGCATCGCGATCGTGGTGCTGCGCACGGACGGCACGCGCAGCTTCCTCGGCATGGTGCAGGGCTTGTACGAAATCAGCATCCTGCTCATCGACTGGATCATCCGGCTCGCACCGTGGGCGGTCGCGGCACTCTTGTTCACGCTGACGGCACGACTGGGTTACGACGTTCTCGCGCAACTCGGGCGTTATGTGCTGGTCGTCTCTGGTGGACTCGCGATCCACATGTTGGTGGTGTTTCCGCTGCTGCTCAAATTTCTCGGCAAGACGAGTCCGCGTGCGTTCTTCAAGGCATCGCGACCTGCGATTCTGACCGCGCTGTCGACCTCGTCGAGCAGCGCAACCTTGCCGACGACGCTGATGGTGGCCGAGGAGAATCTCGGCATCCCGCATTACGTCGGGCGCTTCGTGTGCACGCTCGGCGCCACCGCCAACATGAACGGCACGGCGCTGTTCGAAGGCGTCACCGTGCTGTTCCTCGCCCAGTTTTTCGGCGTGGAGCTTGCCTTCAGCCAGCAGATCATGGTGCTGGTGCTGTGCATATTCGGATCCATCGGCGCGGCCGGTGTGCCGGGTGGCTCACTACCCGTCATCGCGATGATCATGACCATGTTCGGCATTCCTGCCGAAGGCATCGGCATCATCCTCGGCGTGGATCGCCTGCTGGATGCGCTGCGCACGGCGGTCAACGTGACCGGTGACCTGGCCGGCTCGATGGTGATCGCGCGGTTCGAGGATCCGAACCACACCCATGCGATTCCGGCGACGGAGAGCTGATCATGCGTGTCTGCGTCTACTGCGCATCCAGCGAACAATGTGACCCGGTTTACCGCGACGCAGCGGTGCGACTGGGCGCATCACTCGCCGATGCCGGTTGCAGCATCGTCTACGGGGGCGGCGCGGGCGGCCTCATGGGCGCGGTTGCCGATGCCGCCCTCGCCCATGGCGGCCACGTGACCGGCATCATCCCCGGCTTCATGACCGACGTCGAATGGCAGCACAAGGCAGTTACGGAACTGCGCATCGTCACCGACATGCGCGAGCGCAAGCATCAACTCCTGACCGGGTCCGATGCAGTGATCGCGATGGCCGGCGGCTTCGGCACGATGGAGGAACTTTTCGAAGCGCTGTCCCTGAAGCGTCTGGGCCTCTACTTCAATCCGATCATCCTGCTCAATACTGCAGGCTTCTACACGCCTCTCCACGAGTTCATGTGCAGCCAGATCGACCAGCACTTCCTCAACTCCGCGCATCGGGACATGTGGTCGATGATCGACCAACCCGAGGACGCTCTGGAGTGCATCCGTACGACGCCGCGCTGGCGCGAGGACGCACGCAACTTTGCGGTTTCGCGCTGATGGCGCGTTCGGATTACCGGGTAGAAATGACGACGGACGCCGCAGCGTCCGTCGCTTGATCAGAACTTAACGGTCGCTCAGGTGGCTGATTTCCACTGCCCTAGTGCCGCGAGACCATTTTCGCGCGCGCGTTCGCCCACAACCTTCTGCGCGGCCTTGAAGTTGCCGGCCATATCCTCGCCCCACAGCTTGAGCGCCGCCTGTTGCATCGCACGTCCGTAACTGAACGACAACGGCCACGGATGCGGGCCCATCTGGTTCATGGCGTTGAGGTGAGCAGTCGCATCCTCGTCACTCTGTCCACCGGACAGGAACACGATGCCCGGCAGCGCAGCCGGCACGGCGGATTTCAGACAGCGTACCGTGGCCTCGGCAACGTCCTCGACACTCATCTGATCAGGACAATCCTTGCCCGGCAACACCATGTTCGGCTTGAGGATCGTGCCTTCGAGCATGACGTTGTGCTCGTAGAGCGATGCAAACAACGACCGCAACGTTGCCTCGGTAACCTCGTAGCACACATCAATGTCGTGATCGCCGTCCATGAGGACCTCGGGCTCGACGATCGGCACCAGTCCCGCTTCCTGACACAGCGCCGCATAGCGCGCGAGGGCGTGGCAGTTGGCCTCGATGCAGGTCGAACTCGGCGTTTCGTCGGCAATTGTGATCACCGCACGCCACTTGGCAAACTTGGCACCGAGCGTCACGTATTCGGCGAGCCGCTCGCGCAATCCGTCCAGACCATGGGTGATGAGCTCGCCCGGAAAGCCGGCCAGCGGCTGCGTTCCCATGTCGACCTTGATGCCAGGCAGCACGCCCGCCTCGGTCATGACCTTGGTGAATGCCTCACCGGCCTTGGTCGACTGACGAATGGTTTCATCGAACAGGATCGCTCCGGAGATGTGCTCGGCAAGATTCGGTGTGGTCAGGAGCATGTCCCGGTACGCGCGACGATTTTCCTCCGTGTTCGGCACGCCGACCGCATCCAGACGCTTGCGAATCGTGTTCATTGATTCGTCGATGGCGATGATGCCCTTGCCCGGTGCAACCATCGCCTGCGCGATGTCTTCCAGCTCTTCGATGCTCATGACTGCTCCGCAACAATAAAAATTCGCAGCGACACGCGAGATGGGCCGCCGAATGGATAAACAAGACCCTCAATTATAGGCCAGATCGGCGCAGGATGCCGATCCGCACGGGCTCCCATTCAGCCTTCGGAAGGATCCGGATCCGCGTGCAAGGACTCCATGGCGCAGTGCTGCATCACTTCGGTTCGCGCAACCGGATCGTTTGGCAGGTTGAACGGAAAGATCAGCCAGCTGAACACGCGCTGACGTCCCGCATTGAAGGGGGTCGGATCAAAACGCAGTGTGCGGGCAACGCTCGCGGCAATGGTGCCGAAAGCACCAGGCGGCACCACGCGACGCACCTCGATGTGGCTCGTCATACCATTCTTCTCCACCACGAACGACACGGTGGCGCAGCCAGGAACGTGGATGTCGCGCGCGGCATTGGGCACATCGCCGGTGCTGTTTCTGGCATCCATGGTCCAGTAATTCGCGAGTCGATCGGGCGGCACTTCATGCGCTGGCGACGCGTTGGCGGTCGCAACACCTGCGTGACCGGCGAGGACAAGGACAAGCAGTGATTCAATCATCAGTGTCTCCGTCGCTCAGGACGCTTTCGACGGCATCCAGTTCAAGTAATTTCAGGGCGTTGGTGCCGCCAAGTTCACCGGTATGATCGCCGGTAGTCACAATGACGCGGTCGCCCGGGTCCAGATGACCGAGTCGGCCAAGGTGCTGAATCGCCTCCAGCGCGGCAAGCGCCGGATCAATGCCATGCGGATCAAATTCAATGGGATGCACGTCCCGGTACAACAGCATGCGCCGCCGCGTCGCGACATGCCTTGAAAGCGCGTAAATGGGCACGCGCGAGCGATAGCGCGACAGCCACTTCGCCGTGGCACCGGATTCGGTCAGTGCGATGATCGCGCGCACGCCCACGCGATCGGCGAGGAACATGGCCGCATGGGCGATCGCCTGATCGGTGCGATCGAGGCGATGCGCGCCGGGGCCGTTTCCTCCGACAGCATCACCGCATCGGTACCATCGATGACGGCATTGGCGACATCCAGCACCTCGGCGCGGGTCGGGATCGGCGATTCGACCATCGACTGCATCATCTGGGTCGCGGTAATCACGATGCGGTTGCGATGCAGCGCCTCGCGGATGATCTTCTTCTGCAGGCCGGGTAGTTCCGCATCACCGATTTCCACGCCCAGGTCACCGCGCGCGACCATGACCGCCTCGGCTGCGTCGATGATTTCAGTGAGATTCGCAACCGCTTCGGCGCGCTCGATCTTGGCAACCAGAGGTGCCTCACCACCCGCCTCGCGCAGCAATGCGCGGGCCTGCTCCAGGTCATAGGCACTCTTGACGAAGGATACCGCGAGGAAATCGACGCCGAGTTCGGCGGCCAGCCGGATATCGCTGCGGTCCTTGTCCGAGAGTGCCGCGACGGTAAGTCCACCGCCGAGGCGATTGAGTCCCTTGCGACTGGAAAGCCGCCCACCAACCAGTACCTTGCAGGCAATGCGTTGGTCAGTGATACCGGTAACCCCGAGCACGATCAGGCCATCGTCGAGAACGAGCACGTCACCGTTCTTTACGTCGCGCCACAACCCCATATAGGTGACGCCAACGCGACTGGCGTCGCCGGGCGGCGCATCCGGACGACAATCGAGTTCGAAAGGCTGCTCGGGCTGCAACAGCACCGGACCGTTGGCGAACGTCTCGATGCGGATCTTGGGGCCCTGCAGGTCGGCGAGAATCGCGACTTCGCGTTTCAGCGACGCGGCCGCTGCACGCGCTTCGCTGCAGCGCCGCGCATGATCCTCACGCGTGCCGTGCGAAAAGTTGATGCGCACGACATCCACGCCCTCGGCGAGGATACGCACCAGCATTCCGGGCGCGTCGGTGGCCGGACCGAGCGTGGCGATGATCTTGGTACGGCGCAGCTGCACTGCCATGAACGCTTCCGTTGCCGGGGGACGGTTACGCTATCACACGCATATGGATGACAGATGTATGGCGCGATGCGTTTTGCGGGAAGCTGTGCATCCCCTGCCCTGTCACGCCCGACGCGGCCACGACCGTTCGCTTCAGCCCCGCGCCTCCAGTGCCGCGACGGCCGGCAGCACGTGACCTTCCAGAAACTCCAGAAACGCGCCACCGCCGGTGGAAATGTAGCCAACCCGGTCGGCGATTGCGTACTTCTCGATCGCCGCAAGCGTGTCGCCACCGCCCGCGATTGAAAATGCGTCCGATGCCGCGATCGCGTGGGCGAGCGCACGCGTGCCCGCGCCGAACGCATCGAACTCGAACACCCCGACCGGCCCGTTCCACACCACCGTCCCGGCACTGCCAACCAGCGCCGCATAACGCGCGGCCGTTTCGGGGCCGATATCGAGAATCATCTCCTCGTCTGCAACCTCGCTGACCGGCTTGACCGTCGCCGTGGCATCCGCATCGAAACGATCGGCAACCACAACGTCGACCGGCAGCGGCAGCTCCGCACCGCGCGCCGTCGCCGCGGCCATGATGCGTTTCGCGGTATCGGTGAGTTCGGGCTCATAAAGGGACTTGCCGACGGCATGGCCCGCAGCCGCGATGAAGGTATTGAGGATGCCGCCACCGACAATGAGCTGGTCGATGCGACGGATCAGGTTCTCAAGCAGGTTGAGCTTGGTCGATACCTTGGCGCCACCGACGATGGCGACCAGTGGCCGCGCGGGTTGGTCAAGCACACGACCCAGCGCATCGAGCTCGGCCACCAGCAGCGGCCCACCACACGCGATCGGAGCGTGGCGAATCACACCGTGCGTCGACGCCTGCGCACGATGCGCGGTGCCGAACGCATCCATCACGAAGATGTCGCACAGTGCCGCATAGCGGCGCGCGAGTGCGTCATCATCTTCCTTCTCGCCGACATTCATGCGGCAGTTTTCCAGCAGCACCACGTCGCCGGGCGCCACCGTCACGCCATCCTCCCAGTCACGTACGAGCGGTACCTTGCGGCCAAGCAGCTCGCCGAGTCGCGCTGCGACCGGCGCGAGAGAATCCTCCTCGCGCCACTGGCCTTCGTGCGGCCTGCCGAGGTGCGACATGACCATGACCGCAGCGCCACCACCCAGCGCTTGCTGCAATGTCGGCAAGGCAGCGAGGATGCGCGTCTCGGACGTGATGCGACCCTCTGCAATCGGTACGTTGAGATCCTCGCGGATCAGCAGCCGCTG
>CAJDWV010000145.1_pt1 | contig 10930 bp, 12 predicted proteins | sample 7391731 | NCBI WGS metagenome assembly CAJDWV01 (sample SAMEA7055746, study PRJEB34461) | soil metagenome | biome: terrestrial ecosystem; feature: Peninsula; material: soil | place: Antarctica | collected 2016
ACCGTCGCGACCTGGAATATCCACCGCGGTGTCGGCATGGATCGCCGCTTCCGCCCTGATCGCATCGTCCGGGTACTGGCGGAAATCGACGCGGACGTAATTGCCCTGCAGGAAGTGGGCGGGCGCGATGTGGATTTCGACATGATCTCGCATCTTGCCGAGGCCAGTGGTCATGGGCCGGTCGCCGGCGTGACGTTCCGCGACCGTCACGGGGATTTCGGCAATGCGCTGCTGTCCCGTTTGCCGATCATCGCAACCGATCAGCGCTGGCTGCGCGTGGGCGATCGCGAGCCACGACTCGCGCTGGTCACCGAACTTGAGCGGGCTAGGGGACCCTTGCGCGTGGTGGTCACGCACCTGGGCCTGAGTGTCAGTGAGCGGCACACCCAGGTGGCGCAGCTCATCGAATTGCTGCGTGATCTGCCGTCGATGCCGACGATCCTTGCTGGCGACATGAACGCGTGGTCCCGTGGCAAACCGGAATCACGACCGCTGGATAGCTGGTTTGGCGCAGCGCCACGCGTCGCGACATTTCCATCGCTTGCTCCGTGCGTCGCACTGGATCGGATATGGATGCATGCGAACCAAGGTGCGATGCGCCTGCGCGCACATAGCAGCCGCACCGCGCGTCTCGCCTCGGACACTGGGCGCAATGCGGCCGGCAGTCAGGTGCCATTGCAGACACCTCGCGTAGAAACAGAATCCGCGGTCGCAATTGGAGTGTCCCATGCAAAGCGAATCCATCTCCTGCAAGCATCACCACTGCAAGTGCGTTATAGACGCGACCGGTGATGGGTTGGGGAAAAAATTCTGCAGCAGTTACTGTGAGGAGGCCGCGAGCGCGACCCAGCCTCGCGACGCTACCTGCCGCTGCGGCCACGCCGTGTGTCTGGTGCCGCCAGGCGTTCCGGAATCCGCTGTCGGTGGCGGTTGAAACGGGCATGACGCCTTGCTGAAACATCTCGTGCCGCCGGCGGAATCTGCGCCGATCAGAAGATGAAGTTGTCCCGCACAGCGTCCTGGTTCGTGCGACTCCCGAACGGCGCGTACTCCCGGCGACTCATTGCAGCGGGTAGCGTGTTTGCGATTGCCGCGGCTGCATTTTCACTGTTGGCGTACCACGTGGTCATGCAGGGTCGCATGGCGGCTTTGACACCCGGGGGGTTCGACCTGGAAATGGTCAATCGCCTGCATGCCGCGGCGACGCCCACGCTGACGCGCTTCATGCTGCTGGTATCGGACATGCACAGCTTGATCGGCATTGGAATGCTGAGCCTCCTGCTAGCCGTTTACTTTTACTACCGAGGGGAATATGCGTGGTTGCTCGGATTGCTGCTGGCGGTGCCGGGTGGCATGATTTTCATCACAGTCCTCAAGATGATGTTCCGCCGTCCGCGACCCTACTTCGAAAACCCCCTCGTGATACTCCAGACTTGGAGCTTTCCGAGCGGGCACACTGCGGGTTCGACGTTGTTCTACGGAGTACTCGCGGCTTGGCTTGTGACGCGAAGCGGAGCAATTTCGATTCGAGCTACCTGGACTATCGCGGCTCTTGCGATGGTTGGGTTGGTTGCATCGAGCCGAATGTATCTCGGCGCGCACTATCCCAGCGATGTTGTGGGTGGCTTTCTCGCCGGCGTGGCGTGGCTGGCACTTTGCACGTTGGCCACGCAGTGGGTCCACTGGGACGATGCGGATTGATTGCAACAGCGCGGATCAAAATGCGTAACCGAACAACGTGAATTCCCGGTTCTGATCCATACTGCCGCCGGTCGGAAAAGGTGCGAGAAAGGCCCGGCGATCGAACAGTATTCCGCCAAGTGCAGCAAGTCGCACGTGCTTTCCTGATTTTGAACGAGTAATCGCATGTAGCGGCGTAGCTTCACATCGGCAAATCCAGCGCGACGTTCAATCATTTCTGCGGCCCGCTGCATCCAGCGGCAGGTGAATCAGATCGCGACCGGTAGCCACAAACTCACCTGCGCGCCGCCGCCTTCGCGGTTGGAAAGCGCAATGCGTCCGTTATGCGCTTCGATGATCTCGCGCGCCAGCGCAAGGCCGAGGCCTGTCCCCGAGCGTTTGGTCGAATAGAACGGCAATAGCGCTTGCGCGAGTACGGTGTCGCTCATGCCCGGCCCGCGATCGCGGATGTCGATGCGCCAGTTCTGGTGTGTTTGCGTCACTTCCAGCGTGACGCTATCCACTGGTCCTCCGGCTTCGTGCGCGTTTCTGAGCAGGTTGATCAATACTTGTTCAAGCTGCGCCGGATCGAAAAACGCAGGCACGCGTGGCAACGGTCTCGCCAGTTGAAACGTGCTATGCAGCATCAGACCATCAATGAACGTTGCCCAGTCGACCGCCTCGAGTTGTGGTGATGGCAGTTTCGCGAAACCGGCATAACCGCTGATGAACTCATGCAGATGTCGGGCGCGCTCGCCAATCGTCGCGAACACGCCGTCCAGGCGCTCAATCTCGCCGCGCCGCGCAAGTTCCGCGCCGGTGTGCGCGAGCGAGGAGATCGGCGCGAGCGAATTGTTGAGTTCGTGACTGATCACGCGTATCACGCGTTTCCAGATCGCTACTTCCTGACGCGACAGTTCGCGGGTCATACGGCGAAAAAGATGCAGACGGTGTGCCCGTCCCTGCAACCGGAACGCGCGTTGCGAAAGATGGAAGGTTTCTTCCGTACCCTCCATTTCCACGCCGAACAATGCATCACCACCGTTTTCCACAGCTTGCCGCAATGACTGTGGCGCACCGGACAGGAGGTTCGAAAAGTCCAGGCCTTCCAGGCTGCGGCCTTCATGAAACAGATGGCGTGCGGCGAGGTTTGCATACACGATGCGGTGACCGGGGTTGGTCAGTACCAACGCAACCGGTGTGTTCTGCACCACCGTGTCGAGCAACAGTTCGCGCTGCACCAGCGCCTGGCGCTGGTCGCGGAGGGTATGTCCGAGATCGTTGTGGCTGCGGACCAGATCGCCCAGCTCATCGCGGCGTCGGGTGGCGATCGAAGTACTGAAGTCGCCGTCGCGGTAGCTCGCTACGGCACCTTCCAGTGCGCGCAGCAGGCGCTGGCGCGGGCGCGCGATGACATGTCCCGCCAGGAGGGCCGTCAGCGACATCACTGCAGCGGTGACCAGAAAGCCACCGGCTCGCGTCTGCAACCAATCGGCGTGAATAGCCAGACCTAACTGTGCGCCGGTCATCCCGAAAAGTTTCGGTAGCGGCCACTCGGTTACGCCGAGATATACCAGCACGGCAACCAGAGCGGTTGCCATCAGCAACAACGACAGCCGAACCTCGAGCGAAGGCATCCTCATTGGCGCTGCATCAGCAGTGATGCGACGGGCGTGGTTGAGAAACGCGGCGAATGGGAAAGGCCATGGCTATTCGGAGTTCGCAATCCCATAGCGCTCCATGCGCCGGTACAGTGCCTGGCGCGACAAGCCGAGTGCCTGCGCTGCGCGGCTGACCTTGCCATTGGCCGCATCGAGTGCAGCGCTAATCGCTTCGTGGGAGGGTTCGTCGAGATTGCGACCGGGTGTTGCGGCATGGTGCGGAAGATTGAGCAGTTCCGCGTCAATAGGAGCATTGCTCGCCAGCAGCGCGGCGCGCTCGATCACGTTTTTGAGTTCGCGCACGTTGCCGGGCCACGGATAGCGGAGCAATGCCGCACGCGCATCTTCGGACAGCGCGGCGCGCTCTGCAAGATAGTGTTCGGCGAGCGGCAGGATGTCATCGCGGCGTTCGGCGAGCGGCGCGAGAGTGATCTCGATGACATTGAGCCGATAGTACAGATCCTCACGGAAGGTTCCGGCCTGGATCATCGCTTTGAGATTGGCGTTGGTCGCGCTGATCACGCGTACGACTACCTGATGTGATCGGTTGGAACCCAACTTCTCGAACTTGCCGGTTTCGATGACGCGCAGCAGTTTGACCTGACCAGAAAGCGACAGATTGCCTATTTCATCGAGAAACAAGGTGCCGCCATGGGCCATCTGGAAGCGTCCATCGCGCGACTTGTTGGCGCCGGTATATGCGCCGGCTTCCGCACCGAACAGTTCCGCCTCGATGAGTTCGCCGGGCAGGGCGCCGCAATTGATCGCGACCAGCGGACCGTCCCTGACGGACGAGTTGTTGTGCACGATGGTCGCGATGCGTTCCTTGCCGCAGCCGTTCGGACCGGAAATCAGTATCGGCACATCCGATCGCGCAACCCGGCACGCAAGATCCAGGGTTCGCGTCATGGCATCCGAGGCGAAAACCAGATCGCCAAGCAAATAATTGTCGCGCAATGCGTCGCGGCGGCTACGCTGCTGTCGCCGCGACTCATCGAGCACGCGCGTCGCCTCGGAAAGTTCCAGCAGATTTTCCGCAGTCGCGAGCAACCTGTCATCGTCCCACGGCTTGGACAGGTAATCCGCGGCGCCGGCCTTCACCAGCGTCACTGCGGTTTCCAGATGTGTCCAGGCAGTCAAAAGGATTACGGGCAGATCCGGATGACGTTCGCGGATCGAGCGAAACAAGGCGACGCCTTCATCGCCCGAGGTCGTGTCTGCGCTGAAGTTCATGTCCTGTAGTCAGCGCGGTCATGGTCGTTATTTCGCGCAGCGACAACAGCAGCGAAATCGCCTCGCCAACCGCGGGATTGTCATCGATGACCAGGACCGTTCGCATATGGGACTCGCAGTGATGCACATGGATGCAGTTTCAGTAACGATGGAGCCACTGGAAAAGGAGTGGGGCCGGGGCCGCTCAATCCTCGATCGCGCTGCACCATTGTGCATGGAAATTGGCAATGGGGAGATGCGAGACGGCTTCCCGACGTGCGCGGGTTTCCTTGCTCCAGACGGGTCTCAGCGCGATCGCGCTCACCACCAGGGCGGTCAGGATACGGTTGCACCCAAGGCTGCGCAGACCGAGTCTCAGGTAGTAGGTAAACATCAGCGTTGCGCCTCGGGACCAGCGATCGGTGAGCAAAAGTCGGGTCCCCGGTCCCGGCTCTTGATTCATCACACCGACCGCGTCGCCACCACCGGCGGCACGCGCGCGGCTCGCATGGCCGGCGACAGTACCGCCAGTTGGCCCAGCACCCACATGGCCAGCGCACCGATCGGCAGGTAGAACAGCGGCAGTCGCGATAGTTCGTAGTGCTTCATCAGGAACAGGTTGAGCAATACCGCGACCGCCATGCCAACCACCACGCCCACGCTTACGATCAGGAAGTTCTCGGATTGGAAGTAGCGCAGGATGTCGCCACGCGTGGCACCAACGGCGCGGCGGATGCCGATGCTGCGGGTGCGTTGCTGTACCCAGAAACTCGCAAGCCCGCTGATGCCCAGCGCGGAGACGAACAACAAACCCAACGCCGCGGCAATGAGCAGACTGATCATGGTGGTGTCGCGCTGGAAATATTCCGCGCGTACCTGCGTATAGGTCTGCATCCGGCGCGCATTAATAAGGCGGTTCGGGCTGACCTTCACCAGGGTGGCCTCTGCCGCTTTCAGCACACGCTGACGGTCCTGCGGTGCGCTGCGCAAAATGTAAAGCACGCCGGAGCTGTCCGGTCGCTGAGGCAGGATCATGCTGTCGTAATCGACACCCGGCGTGCGCGGGTTCGGGCGCAGGAGCTTGTCGACGATGCCGACAATGAGCGTGTAGCTGTCGCCGTCGTACATGGTCTGTCCCAAGGCCTGCTTGCCCGGATACAAATGCTGCGCCAGTGCACTGGTGATAATGGCAACCGCAGGTTTGCCCGTGATCACGTACTCGTCCGGCCGGAAATCGCGCCCAGAAACCAGATGCAGCCCCAGCGTTTCGATCAAACTGGACGTACCGTCGTAGACAGCGGGCTCCACGCATCCGCTGCCTTCGATCGAGTTGGCCTTTATCACTCGATCCAACGCCTCCTTGCTCGGACAGGTGCCGTGGGACGATTCGTTCTGATTCAGCGGCAGCGAATAGCTGACCCCCACCGCGGACTGCACGCCTTGAATCGCACGCAGCGCCGCCAGATCGACTGCGTGCTGCGCCTGCGAGTTCTCGCCCTTGTCGATACTCTTGCTGCTGATCGCCGACAACTCATTCTCGGCAATGCCCGTAGGCACGTTGATCCGCTGCACGCGGTTGGCGATCATGAACACCACGTTGCAGACGATGGCGCAAGTAAAGGCGACCTGCAACGTCAGTAATATCGCGGTGAGCTTATGCCGCCGCAACGTGGATAGTATTGGACGCAGTTGCATATCGGCTTTCCTCACGAGGTCTTCAGTTGTAGAGCGGGCGGCACCCGGCACGCACGCCAGGCTGGCAACAGGCCGGCCAGCACGCTGGCGACGACAGCCAGCGCGAACGTACCCAGCAGCATCGACATGTCCATTTGGGCCAGATGGGCATAATCGTCAGGGCGATGACGCACACTCCACAGGCCGAGCTGGGCGACCAGCACGCCCAGCACACCACCTGCCACGCCGATCAGCCCCGACTCGATGCCCAGTTGCGCGAAGATGTCGCGCCGCTGCGCCCCCAGTGCGCGGCGCACACTGATCTCGCTACTGCGGCGCAGGAACTTGGCCAGCAGAAGCGCCACAATGTTGAGCATGCATACGAACAGGAACCCCAGTGCCAGCCACATTTGCACGCGCACGTCATTGGGAACCAGGTTCTTGTGTGTCAGCCACCCCATCAGGCTGTACAGCTTTGCGTCCGTGGGCGGACGCTGAAAACGGCCAAGCGCCTTCTGTTGCGCGGAATAGTCGACGAGGTATTGGTGATAGGCCTGCACCTGCACCGGGTTGTCCAACTGCACCCAGAATTGCAGCCAGGTCATCCCGTCGCTGGTCACCACGCTGGGATCGTCCTGCTTGACCCACGACGATTCATTGCCATTGATCTGCAACTTCAGATCCGCCGCCACGGACAGCGGCAGGAAGAACTGGTCGGCATCGCTGTAATGCTGGACTCCAGGATCCGCATAGAACATCGGCTGCGGCTGCCAGTCGGCGCTGACGCCGATCACACGAAAGTCGTGGTCGTCCAGGCGTACCGTCTGGCCAATACCGTTCGCGTCACCGAACAGTTTTCGATTCAACGCGTCACCAAGCACCACCACGTGGGCGCGCGCCGCGTCGTCTGCCGCCGACCAGCCCTGCCCGTGCTCGAACGGCACGCCGAACAGCGCGAAGAATTCCGCCGTAGCGTAGCGGCCATCGACATAGAACGGCCGCAAGTCCGCTCGAGCAGGGCGTACCAGCAACGAACCACCGGCCATCGCCGCCTGTCGCTGGGCCCGATGCGCCTTGAGCAGCGCCAACGCATCCGGCCAAGTAAAGTTGTCGGCCGGATCGAACCTGGCAGCACCCTGCTCGTAGTTGAGCGGCAATGGATCCAGATGTGGAGTGAACAGCTGCGCGCTGCGCGCCGGAATCGGGTCGGCAGACATCACATGCAACACCGTCAGCATGGTCATGCTGGCACCGATCCCCAAGCCGATCGCGACCACCATCAAGGCGGTCAACATCTTGTTGCGCTTGAGGCTGCGCAGGGCCAGATTGAAATAGTAGGTGAACATCAGCGTTGCGCCTCGGGGCTGGGAATGGCTGAGCAAAAGCCGGGACCGGGGAGCGGGGACCCGGGATCCGTCTTCGTTCTGCTTTGGTCGTGTTGATTGGTCATTGCGTCATCCCAAATTCTGAATAAATCGTAGGCTGGCTCAAGCCGCCGCAGGTGGTGGAGCCGGCACGGCGTAGGCATCGCGCCACGGCGGGTAACTACGGGCTCCTGCCCTTTGCCCTTCGGGCCGAATTTGTGGTTCGCGCCGCTCCTGCGGCGCGGTCGTAGCTGCGCTCCTTGATCCGCTTTACGTTGCTGCCGAAATCCTTGCGAATCCCGGGTCCCCGGTCCCGGCTCGTTTCCCGGCTCCCAACTCCAATTACGGCTGGGTGGCGACCGCCTCGGTGTGGAAACGCGGCTCTTCGCTGATATCGACTTCCTGTCCGTCGATGATGTGCACATTGCGCTGGGCGCGTGCCGCGAGTTCCGGATCGTGGGTGACCATGACGATGGTGGCGCCGCCACGGTGGATGTCTTCAAGCAGTTCGAGCACGCCACGCGCCATCTGCGTATCCAGGTTGCCGGTCGGCTCATCCGCCAGCAGCAGTCGCGGACTGCCGGCCAATGCCCGGGCGATTGCGACACGCTGCTGCTGGCCGCCAGAAAGCTCGGCCGGGTAGTGCTTGACGCGCGACGCCAGGCCGACGCGTTCCAGCGAATCCATGATGCGCTGCTTGCGCTCAGCAGCCTTCATGCCGCGATAGCGCAATGGAACATCGATGTTGTCGAACACATTGAGATCGGGAATCAGGTTGAACGCTTGGAAGATAAAACCGATCTTCTCGTTGCGGATCCTTGAGCGTGCGTTGTCGTTGAGATTGCTGACGTCGGTGCCATCAAGCAGGTACTCACCGTCGGTGAACGATTCCAGCAGGCCCGCGATGGTCAGAAACGTGGTCTTGCCGGAACCGGACGGACCGGTAACCGCCACGAATTCGCCCGGCTTCACATCGATGCTGAAATCGCGCAGTGCGTAGGTTTCCACCACTTCGGTGCGGTAGACCTTCGACAGGTGAGTCATTTTGAGCATGGTGGGTTTCCTTTGGCCGGAAGGCGGCACGTGGAGAAGGTCTTGGTTGAAGAGTGCGGCCACACATGGCCGCTTTTTGATTCTTGCGTTCGTGGCGAACGCACTAGTTGCCAATCGCCACACGCGTCGCCCCGTTGAAATTGTCGGTGCCGGAAATCACGATGCGGTCGCCTTCCTTGAGGCCCTGCAGGATTTCGACCTTGTCGATTGAATTCGCACCGACCTGGATGGGTTGTTTGACTGCGATGCCATCGTGCACAACCCAGGCGTATTGGCCGCCGGACTCATCAGCAAACGAGCCTCGCGCGACGGTCAATACCTTGTCGCGCTTGTCTAGCAGGATTCGCACCGAAAGCCGCTGGTTCTGACGCAGGTGCTCGGGTTTGGCGCCTTCAAAGCGCACGCGCGACGCTACCTCGCTGTTGATGACTTCCGGCGACAGCGCGCTTACCGCGCCTTGCCACGCGTTGCCATTGCCTGAAATTGCGGCTGGCATGCCGACTGCGAGGTCGCGCGCGAAGCTCTCCGGCACCTTCACTTCGACTTCCAGTGCCGACAGGTCGATGACGGTCAGCAATTGCGCATCCTTGGCAACGGTCGAGCGGGGCGCGACGAAGAGCTGGCCGACCTGACCATTGACCGGCGAGCGCACATTGAGCTCGTCGACTTGACGCTGAACGTTCTTGAGTAGCAAAGCCTGGCGATCATGTGCGAGCTTCTTGGCCTGCACGTCGAACGCTAGGCTTTCGTTGTCGAGGCCGAGATCACTACGCGCATGCCTGATCGTTATCTGTGCCTTCTCGAGGGTATCCTGTGCCCGCGCGACATCCATTTGCGGCAGGGCACCCATGGCAAACGCGCGCCGGTTGCGATCCAGCTCGCGTTCTGCGGTTTTCTTGTCAATCAGCGCGTTGTCGTAGGCTTTCTGCAATTCCAGCTTCTGCTTGCGCACATCGATCCGCGTACGTTCGTAGTCGACCTGCATCGCGTCGAGCGCAGATTGCTCCTGCGCCAGCCGGTTCGTCAGATCCGGGCTGACGATGACGGCCAGTATCTGATTGCGGGTTACGGTCTCGCCCGCATGCACTTTCAAATCCGCGGCACCCGCGGATGGTGCGTACAGGGTGGGGCTGACCGCCGCGACGACGCGTCCTTCCGCAGCGATGTCGCGCACGAACGGACCGCGTTCGACCGTCGCGAACGCGAGTCGCGAAGAGCTCACCGACGCTTGGGCAGAAAGCATCCGGCTTGTGGGCGAGGCCGCGAAGGCAATTACCACGAGCAGCGCAATGCCGACGCCGATCCCGATCAGTCGGCGGCGGCGGGCCGGGGTAGTGTGGACAATGCGGTCCTGGGCGGAGGTATCTGGAATCATGCTTGGCTTCCCGCGCATCCTAAGGGTGCGCCTCAGCCGTATCAATGCAACCGGCATGCCAACCAGGCGAATCAAAAAAATAGCTTTCAGGACAATGAGTTGTCGCTATGCATCGCGTGGCGATCGTGTCCGCGGACAAGGGCGGACAGACAGGACAGGGAAAATCGAAGCGGAAACGATGGAGTCACGAGGTGCACCGAGCGCGCGACAAAGATCACGTGCATATGCAAATGACCACTGGTCTTCTCTTCGTGTGCTCGGTGTGCTTCGGGTCCAAGGCTTTTTGAGCGGCTTCAGCTCTTTTGCACACGATCCACGCGCCGGAAGCCACGTGGCAACAGATTGCCTCGCGCGGCGCGGTTACCACCGTATTCAACCAGATCCGACCATTTGAGGATCAGCTTGCGGGCGCCGGCGAACAGGGTAACTTCGCCCTCGCTTTCGGGAACGACTGCAACGCCGGCCACGCGTTCGCCACCGGCAAGTTTGGTCTTGGGTATCTCGATCAGCTTGTTGCCCTTGCCGCCGTTGTCGAGCTCGGGCAGTTCGGCGACCGAAAACATCAGCACGTGACCGGCATTGGTCGCGACCACGATGCGATCGCGCGCCGGATCTTCGACCCAAGCCGGCTGCAGCACGTGTGCACCGTCCGGCATGCGGATGATGTGCTTGCCGGCCTTCTTGTTGGTCAGCAACGATTCGAAGCGCGTCACGAAGCCGTAGCCGTGGTCGGATGCCAGCACCAGTCGCGCATCAAGTTCGCCGACGGCAAGGGCGTCAAACCGCGCGCCAGCCGCCGGCGTGAAGCGTCCGGTCAACGGTTCGCCATTGCCGCGGGCGGAAGGCAGGCTGTGTGCCGCTGCGGTATAGCTTCGACCGCCTGAATCGATGAACGCGACCTGCTGGGTGGT
>CAJDWV010000097.1_pt1 | contig 10915 bp, 5 predicted proteins | sample 7391731 | NCBI WGS metagenome assembly CAJDWV01 (sample SAMEA7055746, study PRJEB34461) | soil metagenome | biome: terrestrial ecosystem; feature: Peninsula; material: soil | place: Antarctica | collected 2016
GTCCATGGGGCAGGATCGTGACAAGACGATTCTGATGCCCATCAAGGCGGTACAGCGCCGGCTTGTCGGCAGGCTGGATGTGCAAACGATTTACGTCTCGGCACTGGTTGATGGAAGTACACGCACGGTCCAGAAGGACATCGAATCGCTCCTCAGACAGCGCAGGAATATTGCATCCCGGGCAGACGACGACTTCTACGTACGGGACACGCAGGACATCGCCGAGGCTCTCGCCAGTACCACCAACACCCTGACCATTCTGCTCGGTGCCATTGCCGCGGTGAGTTTGCTGGTGGGCGGTATCGGGATCATGAACATCATGCTGGTGTCCGTGACCGAACGAATCCGGGAAATAGGAGTGCGGCTGGCGATAGGCGCACGAACGCGGGATGTACTGATGCAATTTCTGGTCGAGTCGGTCGCATTGTCGACGCTCGGAGGCATCATCGGGGTGATATTCGGTATTGCGGGTACCTGGTTGGTTACGTCCCGAATGAACATGCCGTTTCTGCTGTCACCCGCAGTCATGCTGCTGGGATTTTTCTTTTCCGTCGCGATAGGGGTCACGTTTGGATATTTCCCGGCCCGCAAGGCCGCACACCTGAACCCCATCGACGCGCTTCGCCACGAGTAGATTCGGGAATCAGGATTCGGGATTCGGGATTCGAGATTGACACGCGACTGGACTCGGTACGTAGGCTGCGCAGAGCGTAGCGATGCCCAGCGAATAACCGCGATCTTGCGTGTCGGTACCGGATGCTGGGCTTTGCAGCCCAGCCTGCCCGCGGCTAAACCTGTTTGCTGTGGGCTGAGTTTAGCCACGTAGGCTGTGAGCGTAGCGACGCCCCGACCAGGAGATCCGCGATATCGCGTGTTGGTACCAGATGCTGGACTTTGCAGCCCAGCGTGCGGGTAGCCCAACCTTCGGGTAGCCCAGCCGGGTTGCTGTTTCACGACCTCGCATTTGAACAAACTGTCATTAGTTCGTGTAACGTATTGAAATTATAACAGTAATGTTGGCGCATCCATGGTGCGTCTGCTAGCATCAGACCCGGCTGTCGTTTCCTGTCAAAAGCCCGCAACAACCGGGTGCAGCGTACGAGTCAGCGCAGCCAGTAGCTCATATCATTCAGAGAGGGAAAAATAATGTTGATTGCAAACCCGTCGACGCACCTGCGTGCGCCGCGCGTGACCCGTATTGCCGCCTGTCTGGCCGTGGCATTGGCTACCGGCAGCGCCGGCGCACTCGCTATCGCGGCCGGCGACACGAGCGCAGGCGCCTTCAATAACCGTGCGTTGTTGGGCGATCAGGTGTCATCGGTGCCGGGCGACGGTGCCAACCGGCATCGTGCCGGGGCCGCACGTCCCACGTCGGTGACACGGCCGGCGGCGCTGGTGCCGGTGACCAACTGCGACGATACCGGCCCCGGCAGCCTGCGCGAGGCGGCGACCAACGCCGCCAATGGCGACGTGATCGACATGCACCTTCTGACCTGCTCCCCGATCAGCCTCACCAGCGGTGCGATCGAGATCAATGCAGAGGACGTGACCCTGCTCGGCCCGGGCCGCGATGTCCTCACCATCGATGGCAACCAGAACGGGTATGTGCTGGGAAGCCAGACCCTGTCGGTGACCGATCTGACGATTGCCAACGGCCTCAAGGCCAATGGTTTTGCGGGTTGCATCTCGACGTTTGGAAGCCTGACCCTGACCCGCAGCAGCGTGACCGGCTGCCAGGCAGGCGGCACCGTCAATGCGAACGCGTACGGCGCCGGCGTCGACGTACGTGGCGACCTGGTGATGGAATCCAGCACGATCAGCGGCAGCCATGCCCTGGCGACAGAAAAGAGCTACGGTGGCGGCGCCTATGTCGATGGCACCGCGTACCTGTACGACAGCACGATCAGCGGCAGTTCGTCGGTGACGGCGAATGACAAATCCCGCGGCGGCGGCCTTTTCGCCAAGGGCGTCGTCAAGCTGTACGACAGCCGCATCCTCGACAACGAGGTCACGTCCCAAGACGGTACTGCCTATGGCGGTGGTATCGACACGCTGGGCGGTGTGCTGGTCGAAGGCAGCACGATCAGTGGCAACTCCGCGCAGTCCGATACCAAGTGGAGCTACGGTGGCGGCATCCAGGTTGGCGATAATTTCGGTGCTGAGGCCGGTGACATCACCATGTACACCAGCACCATGAGTGGCAACATCGTCAGTTCCAATTGTGATTCGTGTTACATCCAGGGCGGCGGCGCGCATGCCTTCGGGGCGATCCGCGCCTGGTACAGCACCATCACCGACAACCATGTGATTTCCGCGGCGGCTTCGTTTGGCACAGCGCAAGGTGGCGGCCTCTCCACCTTTGCCGTTGGTACGGCTGGTTTCAATGTCCTGATCAACAGCACGATGTCCGGCAATAGCGCCATGGGCGGGGTGGGTGGCAACGGCAACGGCGGCGGCATGATGACGATGCAGGACAGCCCACTCGGTCTCATAAACAGCACGATCGCATTCAACCGGGCCAGTACAAGCGGCGGTGGCGCGGTCGGTGGTTATGCCAGCGGGACCTACGCCTCGGTGGCGTACAGTTCGATCGTGGCCAACAATGAAGCGCCGGATGGCGCCGATCTTGCCAGTCAGGGTCCGGCCTTCACGATCACTGGCAACAACAACCTGGTAATGTCGGCCAGCGCCGACCTGACCTTGCCCCCGGACACGCTCAGTGCCGATCCGAAGCTGTTGTCCTTGGCCTCCTATGGCGGTCCGACTCGCACCCACGCGCTGGCCGCGTGCAGTCCGGCGATCAATGCCGGTGTCAACGGCTTCCCGGGTACGGCGTTGCAGTGGGACCAGCGCGGTGATCCCTTCGTGCGGGAATTTGGTGCCGCACCCGATATCGGTGCATTCGAGTTGCAGCCGGACACCGATGTGATCTTCCGCAATGGCTTTGAAGGGTCGCCCTGTCCTTGAGATAACCGGCAACGCCATGAAGATGGGTCGGCACTCGCGATAGGGTGGCTGCCGGCTGGATCGGGCCCCGGACGAGTAACGTCCGGGGCCCATGGGGCGAGCGCTGAGCAGCGAGCCCGGCCCGACAAGGCACGCTAGGACGCGCACATCCGGTGCTTGCCGGCCTGAGTACCAGGGGACAGTGGTCATTTCTGACTACTGGTTACTGTAAAACCTTATCCGTCCTCTGTCTTCCGGCAATCACACCCGCTTCATCGCCCCGAAGAACTCGTCGTTGGTCTTGGTGTTCTTCATCTTGTCGAGCATGAACTCCATGGCGGTAAGTTCATCCATGGGGTGCAACAGCTTGCGCAGGATCCAGATCTTCTGCAGCAGGTCAGGCGGGATCAGGAGATCCTCGCGGCGCGTGCCGGAGCGGTTGATGTCGATGGCGGGATAGACGCGCTTCTCGCCAATGCGACGGTTGAGGTGCACTTCCATGTTGCCGGTGCCCTTGAATTCCTCGTAGATCACCTCGTCCATCTTCGAGCCGGTCTCGACCAGCGCCGTGGCGACGATGGTGAGCGAGCCGCCTTCCTCGACATTGCGCGCGGCGCCGAAGAAGCGCTTCGGGCGCTGCAGTGCGTTGGCATCGACACCGCCGGTCAGCACCTTGCCGGACGACGGGATGACGGTGTTGTAGGCGCGCGCAAGACGCGTGATCGAATCCAGCAGGATCACCACGTCCTTCTTGTGCTCGACCAGCCGCTTGGCGCGTTCGATAACCATTTCGGCGACCTGCACATGCCGTGACGCCGGTTCGTCGAAGGTCGAGGAAATGACCTCGGCGCGCACACCGCGCCGCATTTCCGTGACTTCCTCGGGGCGCTCGTCGATCAACAGGATGATGAGGTGAGCTTCGGGATGGTTGTGCACGATCGCTTGGGCGACGTTCTGCAGCATCATCGTCTTGCCCGCCTTGGGCGGCGACACGATGAGGCCGCGTTGACCCATGCCGATCGGCGCGATGAGGTCAAGAATGCGGCCGGTGATGTCTTCGGTCGATCCATTGCCGCGTTCGAGATGGAATGCCTTGCGCGGGAACAGTGGCGTCAGGTTCTCGAACAGCACCTTGTTCTTGGAAGCTTCTGGCGGCTCGTGGTTGATCGTGTCGACCTTGAGCAGCGCGAAGTAGCGTTCACCTTCCTTGGGGTGGCGCACGCGTCCGGTGATGTAGTCACCCGTGCGCAGGTTGAAGCGACGGATCTGCGATGGCGACACGTAGATGTCGTCAGGTCCGGCCAGGTACGACTCGTCCGGGCCGCGCAGGAAGCCGAAACCGTCCTGCAGGATTTCCAGCACGCCCTCGCCGTAAATGCCGCCGCCGGCACGTGCATGTGCCTTGAGAATCAGGAAGATGATGTCCTGCTTGCGCGCGCGCGCAACGCCTTCCTGGATGCCCAGTTCCTCAGCGAGCACGAGCAGGTCGGCAGCCGGCTTGCGCTTGAGTTCGTTGAGATCGATCAACGGACCGTCGCCGCCGCCACTGCGCGAATCCTCGTAATCATCGTCGGGCAGGTTGCCGTTGCCACCGCCGCTGCCTTGGGAATCCGGACGCTGGCGACCACGACGGTCACGGCGATTGCGGCGCGAGCTCTTCGGCGGCCGCTGTTGCTGGCCTGGTTCGTTGCCGGCTCCATGACCACCCGGTCCCTGGTTTGCGGCGCCTTCGCGTCCGCCCTGGCCGGGTTCCTGGTTCCCGCCCGACCCTTCGTTGTGCGGCGCATCGTTGTCCTGGTTGCCGTCGCTGGAGTCGGGCTTCGGATTCGACTCCCGCTGCGTCTCGTGCGCAGCGCCATCACGGCCGGAAGCTTCCCGATCGGAACCGGCGCCGGATGGGTCGGACCTCGCCATCTGCGCCTTCTCGGGCTTGTCCGGGTTCTCCGGCGTCACCTGCGCGTCGTCGGCTGGCGCCTTCGTGCGGCGCACCGACTTGCGTGGCGCGGTCTGGTTTTCGTCAACGGCTGGTTTGCCATCGTCATGAATTTCGTTTTCGGACACGGACGAACCTCGCTGGGCGCCGTTGGCTTGGGAAGAAGAGCCAGAGGAGTGTTATGGGATCTTTGACCAACCTGAATCCAGGTCAATCAGAAATTCCTTGAAGGAGAGGCGGAGCGCAAGGCTTCCGCAAGGACGACCAGGACGAACCAGCACCGGCCGCGGCGACCGCCTACAGGGCGACCGACCCTGCCATCATGCCTGTGCTGATACGGAAATTGCAATGGGTCTGGGTAATTGACCGCGTCATCACACGCATGGAAACCCGCGCCCGGTTACCGCGCCGGGCGCAGCGTCAGATCGTGCGGTCGATCATCTGGCTGAGCTGGGCCTTGCCGACCGCGCCGATCTGGGTGGCTTCGACCTTGCCATCCTTGAAGATCATCAGGGTCGGCACACCGCGCACGTTGTAATTGCGTGGGGTCTTCTGATTGTGGTCGATGTTGACCTTGGCTACCTTGAGGCGACCCTCGTAGCTTGCCGCCAGCTCATCGAGCATTGGCGCGATGGCCTTGCACGGGCCGCACCATTCCGCCCAGAAATCCACCAATACCGGGCCCTCGGATTTGAGCACCTGTTCTTCAAAATCGTCGTCGTTGACGTGGGCTATGAGTTCGCTCACGGAAATCTCCAAATAAAGGAAGGGCGCGCATCGGGCGCGTTCATCAGCTACACTCGCGCGGTTTCCACCCTCGTACCGACCGGTACCAACCGGCGGAAGTGCGGGCCACCGGGGCAGGCGGCGCCATCGGCGCAACCCAGTTTCAGCCCAATCAGTGGTCCCACGCAAGCTTGGGTTTGCATTCGACAATTGCAAGCCTGGCGTGCGGCACGCGCGTTTCCATCGCACCGCGCAGCGGCCCGGCAGAGCGGGTCCGTACAATGGGTGCCACTTACTGCCCGTCGCGCCTGTTTGCGTGCGAGGGGCCATCCTCAAGAGAATTCCAGGGAATGTCCCAACCGCTTACCGATATCGACTTTGCAAGTTTCAACCTTCATCCGGATCTGCTGTCCGGCCTGCATGCCACCGGATTCGTGCGCTGCACGCCGATCCAGGCACTGTGTCTTCCGATCGCACTTTCCGGGCGCGACGTGGCCGGTCAGGCACAGACAGGTACCGGCAAGACCGCCGCGTTTCTGGTCGCCGTGCTCAACCGCCTGCTCACCGAGCCGGCGCGCACCGATCGCAAGCTGACCGATCCGCGCGCCGTCATCGTCGCGCCGACGCGCGAGCTGGCGATCCAGATCGACAAGGATTTCCACAGCATCGGCCGCAACACCGGGCTGACCTCGGCGCTGATCTACGGCGGCGTCGACTATGACAAGCAGCGCGACGCACTGCGCGCCGGCTGCGACCTCATCATCGCCACGCCCGGTCGACTCATCGATTACCTCAAGCAACACGTGTTCACGTTGAATGCGGTCGAGGCGGTCGTCATCGACGAGGCCGATCGCATGTTCGACCTTGGTTTCATCAAGGACATCCGCTTCCTGCTGCGCCGCATGCCGCCGCGCGAGGAACGTCAGGGCATGCTGTTTTCGGCAACACTTAGTTACCGCGTGCTGGAACTCGCCTACGAGCACATGAACAGCCCGGAAAAGGTCACCGCCGAGACCGAAAGCGTGACCGCATCGCAGGTGCGCCAATCGGTGTATTTCCCGGCCCGCGAAGAGAAGATTCCGCTGCTGATCAACATGATGTCGAAGATCGAGGCGCAACGCAGCATGGTGTTCGTCAACACGCGCGCGGCGGCCGAGCGGGTGACGCACGCGCTGGATCGTCATGGATTCACGGTCGGTGCGCTGTCGGGCGACGTGCCGCAGACCAAGCGCGAGAAGTTGCTGGGCCGCTTCCAGAAGGGTGATATCGAGATTTTGGTGGCGACCGACGTCGCGGCGCGCGGGCTGCACGTGCCGTCCGTGTCGCACGTGTTCAATTTTGACCTGCCGCAGGACGCGGAGGATTACGTGCACCGCATCGGACGTACTGCGCGACTTGGCGCCGAGGGCGACGCGATCAGCTTCGCCTGCGATCGTTATGCGGTGTCGCTGCCGGACATCGAAGCCTTCATCGAGCAGAAGATTCCGGTCCAGCATATCGAGGCGGACATGCTCGTGGCGCCGCCACGCCGCGAACGCGCTGGGCGGCCGAGCAATGCCGAGATGGATCAGGAAGACGCCACCGACGCCGCGCGCAATACTGCCGGGCCGCCGCCGAAATCTGCGCCGCCACGATCGCGGGCGCCGCGTTCGGGCGATCGCAAGCAAGCACCGTCACGGAGCCCCGCCCACACGCACGACCCAGCCAAGGCGGATAGCGCAACCCCGACGATGGATAAATCGGCTGCAACGGACGAGAGTCCCCCGGCAACGACCGCGATATCAGACGCCGACAAGCCAGCCAGCAGCGAGGCACCGCGCAAGCGCAGGCGTCGCCGCGGCGGGCGCGGACGTGGCGCAAAGGCCGGCAATGCCGCCGGGCAGGCAGTCGGGAACAGCGATTCGGATGCACAGGCGGAGACAGCGAATGATGCGGCGCCCGCGCGCAAGCCACGCAAGCCACGCCCAAGAACCCGGCCGACAACCCCGACATCGGTCAATTCGGCTGGGCGCTCAACACCCAATGCAGCTCGGGAATCGGGTACCCGACAGGAACCGGCCAGCGCCCCGTCGACACCGGTCAAGCCCGGCCTGTTCCAGCGTATCGGGCGCATGTTTGCAAGACACTAGCGTGAGCACGCACCGGCGGCGCTACCCTGCGCTTGAACTTGCGGATACTCTGGGCAGGACGTCCGAAGTTCCGGGCGAGTGTTCCGGATCGTTGGCAGATGTGGCACGTGTCGGGAAGCAGGGGTAAGCCCGGCGCAGGATTCAGGGCAGGCTGAGCATGCGCGACGACATTCCTTTCATGCTGGACCGGCAACGTGCGCTGGAGCGCGCGGGATGGCTCGCATGCGTGCTGCTCGGGGGCCTTTCGCTGTGGCTGTTCGTACAGCTTGCGTGGGCCCTGGTGCCGCGCGGCGAGGCGGCCCTGGATGCGCCACCGGCACGCGTGACCGCCACCGACGCCGGTGCGGCGCATGCGCTGTCTGTATCGAAATGGCACCTGTTTGGCAGCGCACCCCAGCCGGCTGGCAGCAGCAGCAACGCGCCGGCGACTACTTTGTCGATGACGCTGCGTGGCACGCTTGCGGAAGCGGACCCCAAGGCTGGCATTGCCATCATCGCGGACCAGAATGGCAGCGAGCATGCGTGGCGTTGCGGCGAGACTCTCGCCGGGGGCGTGCAGCTTGCCGAGGTGTATCCGGATCATGTGGTGCTGCTCCACGATGGCGTGCAGGAAGTGATGCACCTGCCGCGCGACCTCGCCAACGCGGGTCAGCCCACGTCGAACTCCGCATCAGGAGCGATCAATCCGCTGACCGGCACCGCGCAACCACGTGCGTCGCAAAGTGGTGTCGGGAAGATTGGTCCCATGCAAGCCTATACGCCCCCGGAAATGGCGCACGGTGCCGTCAACTGGCAGAAGACCGTAGAGAATCTGCGTGATGGCGACAGCGCCGGCCTCGCCGATCGGTTGCAGATTGTGCCGGTCCTGGACAACGGCAAGCTGCGCGGTGTGCGGGTTTCCGCAGCTGGCCAGGATGCCGCCCTCATCACGAAGCTCGGTTTGCGCCCGAGCGATGTGTTGACTGCGGTCAACGGCATGCCGCTCGATGACATTGCGCAAAGCCGTGAGGCCATCGACACGCTGCGCAAGGCGGGCAGGGCGAAGGTGACGGTGCTTCGCGACGGTAAACTGACCGACATCGAGGTGTCGCTGAAGTAAGCTTGCAATGCAACGTGCCAACCGATTGCCAACCCGGATCCATTCAATGAGCCCTCTGCCAAACTTCCGTGTCTTCCTGCTTGTCTTGGGCGCGCTTGTCGCTGCTGCCCTGAGCACGCCGGTCGCCACCGCGCAACAGCCTGCTCCCGCCCATTCGGTCACTGCCGACGGCCGGCATACCCTGAACATGAAGGATGCGGACATCCAGGCACTGATCGGCACGGTGTCGGAAATCACCGGCAAGAACTTCATCATCGGCCCGAACGTGCAGGGCAAGGTCACCGTGGTGTCGGCGCAACCGATGAAGCCCGACGAGATCTACGATGTGTTCCTGGCGGTGCTGCGCGTGCACGGTTATGCGGCGGTTCCGTCTGGCAGCATGGTCAAGATCGTTTCCGAAGCAGTCGCCCAGCAGGACGGTGCCGGCGGTATCGCCACCACGCGCCAGGCTGCCGACGACGAACTGGTAACGCGCATCGTGCCGGTACATCATGTTTCAGCGGCCGAGCTGGTGCCGATCCTGCGTCCGCTGATGCCGCAGGGTGGCCAGCTGGTCGCCCATGCACCGTCCAATTCGCTGGTGATCTCCGATCGCGCGGGCAACGTGCGGCGCCTGGTCAGCATCATCCAGCGGATCGATACCGCATCGGACGATCAGGTCCAGGTGATTCCCCTCGCGCACGCCAATGCTGCAGAAGTTGCGCGAACCCTGACCTCGCTGGCCGACGACAAACTCGGCAAGGTCGCCGGGGAGCAGCCGCGTGTGTTTGCCGATTCGCGTACCAATTCGATCCTCCTCAGCGGCAGCAGGACCGGTCGCCTGCAACTGCGCGCGCTGATCGCGCATCTCGACACGCCACTCGACAACGGCGGCGACACTCAGGTGATTTTCCTGAATTATGCTAGCGCCAAGGATCTGGTGCCGATCCTCGAAGGCGTCGCCGCGACGCTGACAGGGATCGCACCGCCGACGGCCAAGACGGGCGAAGCCGGTGGCGGCACCGGCAGTGTGTCGCCCGCAACGATCCAGGCGCATGACGAAACCAATTCGCTGGTCATCAGCGCACCGCCGGCAATCTTCCGCTCGCTCGCCTCCGTGGTCCGTCAGCTCGACGTGCGCCGCGCGCAGGTGCTGATCGAGGCGGTGATCGCGGAAGTCACCGATTCGAGTGCGCGGGAGCTGGGCGTGCAGTGGTTCACCGCGCCGCAGCGTGATGACGATACGATCGGCCAGGGCATCATCGGTGGCACCAATTTTCCCGGTCCGCAGAACACCAGCGGTTTGCTCGGACTGGCGGCAAATCCGCTCGGGGTCGGCGGTGGGCTGACGCTTGGTTATGTCGATGGCAGCATCAAGATTCCCGGTACCGACAAGACCATCCTCAATCTTGGCGCGGTGATCCGCGCACTGCAGGGTGACGGCAAGGCGAACATTCTGTCCACGCCCTCGATCCTGACCCTCGACAACCAGGAAGCCGAGATCCGGGTCGCCCAGGAAGTGCCGTTTCTGACGGGCTCCTACACCAACACCTCGAGTACCGGCACTTCCGGCGCAGTTACCAATCCGTTCCAGACCATCGAACGCAAGGATGTCGGCCTGATCCTCAAGGTGACGCCGCACATCAACGAAGGCGATTCGGTGCGCCTGGACATCCATCAGGAAGTCTCTTCACTGGCGCCTCCGGTTACAGGCGCGGTTGACCTGATTACCAACAAGCGCGAACTGACTACTAGCGTGCTGATCGCGAACCAGTCGCTGCTCGTGCTCGGCGGGCTCATCGACAACATGGTTTCGGACAACAAGCAGCAGGTGCCGGGCCTCGGCAACATTCCGCTGCTGGGCAATCTGTTCCGCTCACGCAGCAGCAACAACCAGAAGCGCGACCTCATGATATTCCTGCATCCGCGCATCCTGCGTGACGCGGCGACGGAAGCCAGCGTCTCCAGTGAGAAGTACAACTACATGCGCACCGAGCAGCTTCAGATGCGCCAGGAACGCGCGCTGCTGACACCGCCTTCCGAGCGGCCGCTGTTGCCCGAGGTACATGATTTCCTCGCCAGCCCCACGCTCGACGGGCCGCC
>CAJDWV010000144.1_pt1 | contig 10803 bp, 8 predicted proteins | sample 7391731 | NCBI WGS metagenome assembly CAJDWV01 (sample SAMEA7055746, study PRJEB34461) | soil metagenome | biome: terrestrial ecosystem; feature: Peninsula; material: soil | place: Antarctica | collected 2016
GCCTGCAGCGCAAGTACTGAACGTCGCGCGCACCATGTGGCTGCAGATAGAACTGTGAACCCAGCGGTTGGGGCCGGAATACCGGTTAAGAAATACCGGGCCGGGGTTCGCGGCGACGCCGGTGTCGACCGCCGCCAGCTGGATCACGCTGCGCCGGCTCGGATCTTGGATGTTCTGGCAGATCTCGTACAAGGCCACCTCGACGCCCGCTGTGGCCGCGTCATCGACGGCCCAGACATCCATCCAGGTCACGCGATGATCGTTGGGAAAAACGATCGGGGCGTCGGCAATCCGAACCGGGGATCCGGGCGAACACGACAGTGAGAACGAAGAGGTCTGGGGGTAAATTGCGTTTTGGCCGCGGAAGTGGAAATCAGTGGCTTGCACCGACGCCCAGATTGGATCGACCAAGGGATCGGGATAGGTCTGCGGCGATGTCTCACGGGTGAGACGCTCCTGCAGCATCTGGCGGTCGTCGAAATCCGGCGCGCGCCACACCTCGTCGGTAGCGGGATCAAAACCCAACCGTGCCACCTCGGCCGGATCGGTAATCTGAATGTCACCGGGCTGCGGCTCGGCAAGGGCTGCGCCGCAGGCAAACAAACCCAGCAGCGCGCTCAGGATGGTAATACGAAGATTCATGGTTTTCTCCTTGTTCACGGCGTGCCAAACGGCACGTTGAGGCTGAAAGATCCGCGGAAGATCCGGTCGGCAACCCAGTTTTCGATCCGGATCTTCTGGATGTCCACCAGGCCATCGGTGCACTTCTTGGTGCTGATGTCGATGCTGGCTTCCAACCAATACTTGCAGTCGTAATTGTTTGGCCTTTCATCGCCCAAGCGCAGCGAGGAACTGAAATACCCGTCGACATCCGGTGCAGGCGTTGTCGTGGCAAGAACCGTATTGGTCGGATTCACCTCGGTCCAGTGCATGCAGCTTTTCACCACATTCAGCGTGACCGGTGGGGCCAAGCTGGTGCGTCTGCCCGTCACAATCACATAAAACACCCTTCGCGCGTCAGGCAACGTGAACGGATAACGCACGATATGCGGGGTACCCCGCGTCGCAGCGTTTTTGCATACATAGGCGCCACTGGAGTTGGTGAATTCGTCCGCGCTGCTGGCCGGCTGGCCCGCGACGCCGGGGAGGGACAGGAACTCGTAGAGGCTTTGGTTCACATCGTCTTCCGCCCAGGCGGAGGAAGCCGCCAGGCAAACGACGACGATACAAAACAGTGGGATGCGCATGTTGGTTTTCCTGTTCATTTCTTGTGCTCCACATGGATCTTGCGTACGGCGAAATTACCGCCGGGACCGAACTGGATGAGCGCCCAATAGGTGCACAGGTGGGCGTCAACCACTGGCGGCGGGCTCAAGGTAGCCACGACGGTGAAACTTCCAGGGGTACCTGAACTCGTTACGGCCGCCAGGTCGTTGACCGTGGGGTTTGCCGCGGATGCGAGGTCGGGAAGGCACACTTCCCGCAGCGTGGCCGTGACGTTGCCCGGATCGTCGAAGTCCTGTGCCCACAGCCGAAAGAACGTGATCTTGCGGCCATGCGGGATGTCCAGGCGCGCATAAGCCCAACGGTTGGTCGCGGCACCAGTGGGCCATATGCTGCCGGTGCTGCTAGTCGTGTACTTGAAATCGGAACTGCCGCGGAAGTCCACGCCCAGCGCGTTAACCCAGTCCGGGTTCGTCTGCTCGTAGCTCAGCGGGAGATTTGTGTTTTTTGCCAAAGCCTGCGGTTCGGCTTCAACCCAATTCTCCGCGGCCGTTGTCACGACCAGCCCCTGGCTATCGTCTGCATCCATTTGAGCAACAGCCCACAACGGACACAGCCCAAGGATCAACCCCATTACCCACAGTGTGTGTTTCATGCTCCCTCTCCGTTTGATGTGCCGCTTCGCAGCGGATGTGGCCCGCGTGATGCGAACCCTGTCCATGTCCGATTCACCCGCGGTACCGGTGTATGGCCGCTGATACGGGCTTCGAGACGTAAATCCATGTGCATCAACATGTTGCATAACCTCCCTGGTGACTTTGATCGAGACCGGCCGGCTGCCCGCACGGGTTTATTTGCCGCCTCACAAGGTAGACACACCAAACAGCGCGCAAACCGGACATGGAAATCGAGAATTTTTTTCCGCGGTTGGATCGCCGTGCATCAGTCGCGCGGACGCGACCCACGGAAGACACTCGGGATGATGCGGTTGTGACCAGCAATCTGGCGATGGTGTGCGGCGGCATGCAATGCGGCCGGCATCGGTTGCGGCATCCGGCAGCGACAGCGCGTCAACATGCAATCGGCAACTGCGCACCAGCCAGAGTACACAGGCAACATGTGCGCCGCGTTGCGCACATATAGGCGGACCCGATGACAACCGGCGTGTGTTGCACGGCCGCCAGCCTGGGCGGCCGCCGTTCTCGCCAGCTTCGCTGTTCGGTTTTTGCTCCTGCAAAAACCGTGGGAGCTATTGCTCAGCGGCGCTACAGGGCCTTGATCCAGAGCAGTAACTGGTGCGGAATCCCTCCGTGTCCCGTTCGGAACCGGCATGACCGTGGTTCGGGCCCTCGTCGGGCGTGATCCGCGGCTGGATGGGCGCCGATTACACCGACATGCCGCTCAATGGCGGCGGCACCCGTCAGACCGGCGTTACGGTCATTCAGGTGGCGCCGGACGGACCCGCCGCGCAAGCCGGTATCCGCGCCGGTGATCAACTGCTGAAGATGGATGGCAAGGAGATCACCAGCCAGATGATGCTGCGCAACCGGGAAGCGGCGCTCGCGCCAGGCACGAGCGTGCATATCGACGGTGAACGCAACGGCCAGCCGCCCAGCGCCGATCTGGTTCTCGTCGAGCGGCCCGCGCCGAGCACGACCGGCGTCTGTCGAGGCGGATTGCGACCTCCGGCGCGGTGTTACCGGGACCCTTCGTGGCGCCTTGATTGGGGCGATCTGAACCTGCAGTCGTCGATAAAGACGCGGCTCAGTATCGCTTCCCAGTCCCCGCGCCGCCCTGCAACTCCCTTTATCAAATCGCGAATCCCGCCTGCCGCCCTACAGCGCCTTGCGATACCGATCATGCAGGGCTGCGACCCGCTGCACGTAGACCTTGGTCTCATCATACGGCGGTATGCCGCCGTACTTGCGCACCGCACCGGGACCGGCGTTGTAGGCTGCGGTCGCGAATTCTTCATTACCATTGAAGGTGCTGAGCAACTGCTTGAGATAGCGCGCGCCGGCCTCGATATTCTGTCCCACATCGAAGGCGTCGCTGACGCCAAGATCGCTGGCGGTGCCTGGCATGAGTTGCATGAGCCCCTGCGCGCCCTTGATGGACACCGCGAACGGATTGAAGGCCGACTCGGCGTGGATCACCGCGCGAAGCAGGGAAGCATCAACCCCGGTATCCATCGCCGCCGAAGCAATCTCGTTGCGATACGCATCCAGCCGCAAAGGCGTACGCAGCCAGTCCACCGTGGAATGCACATCGCACGCCGCGCAGGTTGCGATGTAGGTGAACAGCACATCGAACACCGCGGCGAGTGGTTTGACGTTGGTGTATTCAGTAATGCCATTGCCGCGAGCCACCCGATACACCGCACCGCGCACGACACGCGGTTTGGGTGCCGCGCCTGGCTTTATGATCTCAGGTTTGTCGATACTTGCCGACAGCAGCGCCGGGACAGCCCCAGCCGCGTCTCGCACGGGTGCGGGCGCCGGTGCCACCGGCGGCTGCGGTGTGGGCATCAAGCGTGCTGTCGATACCACACCGAAATTGCGCGCGCGCACGTCGATGCGTTTGACCGGGGCCGGCGCGGGCCGCTCATCGACCGTCTTTATCGCGATCGGCTTGTCGCCTGTCTGGTCACGATACTTCCATGCCGCTTCTGCTGCCTTGCTGCCTTCCGCGGGGGCTGTATGTACCGGGTCGGGGTAGCTTCGCTGCTTGCAGTTGCTGTAGCCGTGTTTTGTCTGGGTGATTGCGATCGAACCACCGGGTCCATCGCACAGAAAATAGCTGCCCGCGGCCGCGGAAGTGGACCAGAAAATCGCTGCCAGCAACACGATGACAGCTGCGAGACGGGAACATGCATGGCTCATGAATGACAAGGATTACCCGAATGGGCCGAAAGTTTCCAGTGCCGAGTGCACATTTACATCATTTTCCTCTGGAAGGCATCCTGATATCGACGTAAACTGCTCGGCTGATTCACATTTTTGGCAAAAAAATGGCCGGCAAGCTTTATATCAAGACGCACGGTTGCCAGATGAACGAGTATGACTCGGCGAAGATGGCCGACGTACTCAAGGCAGCCCATGATCTGGAACTGACCACCGACGAGGCCGAAGCCGACGTCATCCTGATCAACACCTGCTCGATCCGCGAGAAGGCGCAGGATAAGGTTTTCAGCCAGCTCGGCCGCTGGAAGCATCTCAAGCGCGGCAACGACCAGGTCATCATCGGAGTCGGAGGCTGCGTTGCCAGTCAGGAAGGCGCCGCGATTGTAGAGCGCGCGCCGTATGTGGATCTGGTCTTCGGCCCGCAGACCCTGCATCGCCTGCCGGAAATGATCGAGGCAAAACGTGCCACAGGCAAGCCGCAGATCGACATCAGTTTCCCCGAAATCGAAAAATTTGATCGACTGCCCGAGCCGCGCGCGGAGGGACCGACTGCATTCGTGTCGATCATGGAAGGCTGCTCTAAGTACTGCTCGTTCTGTGTGGTCCCGTACACGCGCGGTGAAGAGATCAGTCGCCCGTTCGACGACGTGATCACCGAAATTGCGCTACTCGCCGAGCAGGATGTACGGGAGGTCAACCTGCTCGGCCAGAACGTCAACGCCTATCGCGGCCCAATGTTCGATGGGGGCATAGCCGATCTCGGCCTCCTGATCCACGCGATCGCCGAAATCGACGGCATCGACCGTATCCGCTTCACCACCTCGCATCCGATGGAGTTCAGCGACTCACTGATCGATGCGTATGCGAACGTGCCGCAGTTGGCGAACTACCTGCATCTGCCGGTCCAGTCGGGTTCGGATCGCATCCTCTCCGCGATGAAGCGTGGCTACACGTCGCTGGAATTCAAGCAGCGCATTCGCAAGTTGCGGGTGGTGCGCCCGGATATCTCGGTGTCTTCGGATTTCATCGTCGGCTTCCCGGGCGAGACGGATACCGATTTCGAACAGACCATGAAACTGATCGACGCCATCGGTTTCGACCAGAGTTTTTCCTTCATCTACTCGCGTCGGCCCGGAACGCCCGCGGCGAGCCTGCCCGATGAAACGACCGATGCCGTCAAACACGAGCGCCTCGCGCGGCTGCAGGCGGCCATCAATGCCAATGCACGGCGCATCAGCGAAGCGATGATCGGCACCACGCAGTCGGTGCTCGTCGAAGGGCCCAGTCGCAAGGATCCACGCGAACTCACCGGCCGTACCGAGAACATGCGCTACATCAATTTCGCGGGTCCGGCGTGGCTCAAGGGCCAGTTTGTGGACGTGATTGTTACCGAGGCGATGGCCAATTCGCTGCGCGGCCGCGTGGCGGCGGTGGATGAGTCGACACAGGGGACGCACGAAACCGCGTGAGCGGAATTCGAACCCCGCGACATCACTGCGGGTTCGTGGACGGCTCTCCATCCATGAGCATGTCGGCGACATCCTGGCGCGCTTCCGGCGCGTGGATCGGCAGTACCAGCACATCTCCTGACCGGGCCCAATCGAGCAACGCGCGCGCCGCGGCGGCCTCATCGAGGCATTCGATCACCGCATCTTCCGCGATACCGCGCTGCACGAGCTCCGTACGCAGTATGGCCGCAACCTCACCAGGTTCGCGGCCACGCTCGTAACCCGCAATGTCCTTCAGCATCACGCGATCCGGCGCAAAGCCCGCGACGACGCCGGCGAGTTCGCGGATCGCCGCATCTTCCCGGTTGCCGGCCTGGCCGAGTATCAAGCCGAGCCGACCCGTGCCGCGCCGCTGCGTCGCGACACCGAGCAGGCCGCGCAAACCTTCCGGGTTGTGCGCGTAGTCGACAAAGACTTCCACGCCGTCACGCTGCGAGTGGTGCAGGCGGCCTGGATTGTCCGCAGGTCCACTGCCGAATACGCCCAACACATCGATGATTGTAGATACTTCGATTCCGAGACCGATCGCTCCGAGGGCGGCCGCCGCGATGTTGGCGACGTTGTAGTGTGCGACGCCGCCGAACGTGAGCGGCATGTCGGCCACTAGCCCGAGATCGTGCGCCTGCCCGCCGCGGCTCAGGATCAACCGGCCGTCGTGCACACCACAGGTTGCGCCCTCGCGTTGGCGATGTGCGTGCAGCAGCGGATGCACGTCATCCTGCGCGAACCAGGCGATCGGCCCGGGATGTCCCGCCGCATGTCGTACCAGCATGTCATCGTCGGCATTGATCACGAGCAGGCCGGAATCGCCAAGTGCCCGCGCAACGGTCAATTTGACCTGGGCGAGACGGTCGAGATCGTGCACCCCGTATTCGCCGAAGTGATCGTCGCTGACGTTGGTCACGATCGCGACATCTGCGAGCTGGAGTGCAAGGCCGCAGGATGCCGCCGCGCGCGGCTTCCAGTATCGCCACTTCCACGTCGTTGCTACGCAACACCACACGCGCACCGCCCGGTCCAGAATAGTCGCCTGATTCAAGCAGCGCGTTGTCGATAAACACACCATCGGTACAGGTGTGGCCGGTGCGCCAATCGTGTGCGCGCGTAATCGCCGCGAGCAGGCGCACAGTGGTGGTCTTGCCATTGGAGCCGGTAACCAGCGTGATGGGAATGTCATGCACCGCGTCCCAGTCGATATCCGCAGTGTCCGGCACCTCCGGCAGTGGCCAGCCGACACTGCCGGTGCCGCTGCCGATGCTGACGGCATCTTCGTCGATCAGCAGATTGATGCGGCGGCGTCGCGATTCTGCGGTGAGCGCATCAAGACCTGGCACGCGCTCGGAGTGCGCGAATGCGCGCAGCGTGTACGTGGCGAGTGACTCATCCCACGCGGCCGCATGGCCTGGCGCATGGAATGCCTCGAAATCCGCGCTGACCGCGTCAGGCAAAGCGGAAAGCAGTGCCCATTCGTTGACTTCGGTCGCGGCATACAACTGATCGGCAGGCGCGGCGATGGCAAGCGTGACACCGGACGCATGAACCTGCGCAAGGATCTCGGTCGCCGGCCAATCGAGAATCGCGCGCATGCGTTCGATGCGATCATGCCAGTTGCGCACCAGTGCCGCATCGGCAACGCCGCCGACGACTTCCAGCACCGCACCACAATCGTCGAACCACGGATTGATGCCGGTCAGGCGGCGCGAATCATCGAACGGCAGCGACATCAGATTCAATCATCGATCTCGCGCGACACGAAAATGCCGCGCTCATCACGCATGACGTCACCAAGATGGGCAAATCCCCTTTCGTCGAAGGTCGGTTCGGTTTGCGCTTCGTGCAGGCGCTGGGGTGTCTCGGTCGATGGCGTTGTCATCGTTTCCGGTGCGTTGAAGCGGATGATCTGCTTCCAGGAGCGTACAAGCGCATCGGCGAATATCAGCAGCAGGTCACCGGCTTCGGCCATGCGCAGCGCGGCATCGATTGCTTCCTGTTCGTCGGGAATGATCGAAATCGCATCCTTGTCGACGCCGGCGGCCATCAACGCACGTGCTTGGATGCGCGGTACTTCGTCGCCATCGCGGCCGCGCAGACTGTCGTCCCGACGGCAGATGTAATGATCGAAGCGTCCGGCAACCGCGTCGGCAATCGCCACCAGATCCTCATCGCGGCGATCACCCGGGCCGCAGATCACCACGATGCGGCGGCCGGTCACGTCGAGGCGTTGTGCAAGATCGGCCATCGCCGACATCGCGTGTGCATTGTGGCCGTAGTCGAACAGCACCTTGAACGGGTGCTCGTTGAACACGTTCATGCGTCCGGGTGCCTGAAAGAACGTGGTATCGAACGTGCGCAGGCCCTGGCGGATCGCATCGAGCTTGATTCCGAGTGAAAACGCCATTGCCGCCGCCACCATCGCGTTTTGCACGTTGTGCAGTGCACGGCCTTCCATGGTTGCCGGGATCAGATGCGTCCACAGCAGCGGAATATGGCTGCTCTTGTCGTACAGCGTGATCATCTGCCCATTCACGCCGCCTTCCAGCGCGCATGCACGACCACCGGCGCGGATGTGCTCGCGCACGAGACCGTGCGAGGGATTCATCGTGACATAGCAAATTGTCTTCGCGTCCGTGTAACCGGACATCTTCAGCACATTCGGATCATCGGCATTAAGCACCGCACAATCCTGCGCGACCTCGACCACGATGCGTTTCACCTCGGCAAGTTGCTCCAGCGTGTCGATGCCCTTGAGACCCAGGTGATCGGCTTGCACGTTGAGCACCGCGCCGACATGCACTTTCGGCACGCCCATGCCCGCACGCAGCAGGCCGCCGCGTGCAACTTCAAGCACGGCCATGTCGATCTGCGGATCGGACAGCACCATGCGCGTGGAAACTGGTCCGGTCATGTCTCCTTCGACGGTGCGCTGGCCGTCGATGTAGACGCCGTCGGTGGTCGTCAACCCGGGTGTGAACCCGGCCATCTTGGTGATGTGCGCGAGCATGCGCACGGTAGTGGTCTTGCCATTGGTGCCGGTGACTGCCGCAATCGGTACTTCCGCCGGCGACCCCCCCGGAAACAGCATGTCGATGACCGGTCCGGCGGCATCGCGCGGTGTGCCTTCGCTGGGCGCGACGTGCATGCGGAAGCCCGGCGCGGCGTTGATTTCGCAGATGCCGCCACCGATACGCTTGTAGCTTTCCGCAATGTTCTGGGTGAGGAAGTCGACGCCACCCACATCCAGTCCGATGGCGCGCACCGCGCGCACCGCCATGTCGCGGTTGTCCGGATGGATAATGTCGGTAACGTCGGTGGCGGTGCCGCCGGTGGACAGGTTTGCGGTGGAGCGCAGGTACACGACTTCGTCCGCTCGCGGGATCGATTCGGCCGTGTAACTCGCACGTTCCATCATGAGTTCGGCCTGCGCATCGAGTTCAAGGCGCGTAAGCACCTTCTCATGGCCGATGCCGCGGCGCGGGTCCAGATTGACGATGTCGACAAGTTCGGCGATCGAATGCACGCCGTCGCCGACCACGTGGCCCGGCGTGCGGCGTGTCGCGGCGATGAGTTCATTGTTGATGACGAGCAGTCGATGGTCCTCGCCGAGCAAGTGCGTTTCGACGATGACGGAGCGCGAATGCTCGCGCGCGGCTGCAAATCCGGCTTCGATTTCCTCATCCGTGGTGAGGCCGATCGAGATGCCGCGCCCGTGATTGCCGTTGTACGGCTTGGTCACGACCGGCACGCCAAGTCGTCGCGCGGCACGCAATGCCGCTTCGCGACTCTGTACGAGCTCTTGTTTGGGAACCGGCAGGCCGAGCGTAGACAGGATCTTGTTGGTTTCCTCCTTGTCGCTGGCAAGCTCAACGGCAACGTGCGAGGTGCGCCCGGTTACTGTTGCCTGGATGCGCTGTTGGTACTTGCCGTGGCCCAGTTGCACCAGCGAATGGTTGTTGAGTCGCAGCCACGGGATATTGCGTGCCTCGGCCGCGCGCACTAGCGCGGCGGTGGACGGCCCGAGTGCACGCCGCTGCGCGTAGCGGATGAACTCGTCGCGGGCATCGGCCCAGTTCCAGTCGTCCGGAACCGTACCGCGCGGCTGGATGTCTTCGGGCAACAGCGAACACAAAAGACGCAGCGCCAGCTCGCCGGCGGCGATGCCTTCCTCCTTCTGTTCGTACTCGTAAACGACGATGTAGACGCCCGGCCGGTCGGCGCTGCGCGTCTTGCCGAAGGTGACTTCCTCGCCGGCGACGTTCTGCAGTTCGATCGCGACATGCTCGAGCACGTGTCCAAGCCAGGTACCTTCATCCTCGCGCATGCGGCGGACAAGCCCGCCCGGTTCGCGATACGAGCAACCATGTTCGGCAAGGCCGGGCAGGGCCTCGATCAACGCATCGATGAAGCTGGCGCCAAGTCGGCCGGTTGGCCATTGCTCGAGTTCGCCGAGCTCCAGTTCAAGGCGGATTACCGGAAAATGTGCGTACAGCGACGGGCCGACGAATACGGAACGATTGATGATGCGCATGATGTCTATGCCTGGTTCGAGTTCTTGGAAACCGCCAGTGAGCCGGCGGAGGCCTTGCGGGTGTGCAGATTGAATGTCGCGCCTGCCACCAGGATATGTACGGTCAGACCGAGCAGGCACACGGCATCGCTCTCGCTGACCTGGTCCATCGAGGAAAATGTCAGGTCGCTCGCGTCGACTACCGTGACCGCGCCGCTGCCTTCCACTTCGAGCGTATTGTCCGGTGAAATGAACGCCGCGGTGTCCTCGTCCAGTCCGACGCCAACGGCGAACGGGTTGTAGGCCAGCGCCGCCAGCAGGCGACCCAGACGATCGCGCTGCCGGAAATGCTGATCGATGATGAAGCGATTGGTCAGTCCGAGGCCGGGCGCGAGCCGCACGCTGCCGGCGGTCGGCGAACTGCCTTCGCTGCCGAACGCGATCATGTGTTCGCTGAGGATGCTCGCTCCCGCGCTGGTGCCGCCGACGGTCACGCCGCGCGCATTACGGATACGCACCAGACGCGCGACCTGCGTGCCGCCGATCATGGTCGCGACGCGCAACTGGTTGCCGCCGGTAAAGAAGATGCCGCTCGCCTTTTCGATGAGTCGCAGGCGGTTTTCCTCGGCCGTGTCGCGGCGCGTATCGAAGTCGACGACGTTGA
>CAJDWV010000130.1_pt1 | contig 10729 bp, 11 predicted proteins | sample 7391731 | NCBI WGS metagenome assembly CAJDWV01 (sample SAMEA7055746, study PRJEB34461) | soil metagenome | biome: terrestrial ecosystem; feature: Peninsula; material: soil | place: Antarctica | collected 2016
CCTGCCTGATCGTTCTGGTTCACAACCAAACCCGGCGTTCCTCAATTGACATGCGGGCAATCGTCGCCACCTATTGGACACAACTACGCTCAACAAAGAACCTTCCATGACCCCGCCTACCCCGCTGCGCATCGATTTTGTTTCGGACATCGTCTGTCCGTGGTGCGCAGTCGGTCTGGCCAGTCTGCAAGCGGCACTGGCGAAAATGGACGGCGAGGTACAGGCGGAGATCCACCTGCAGCCTTTCGAGTTGAATCCGCAGTTATCGTCCGAGGGGCAGGATGCCGGTGAACATCTGATGCAGAAATACGGCATCGACGAGGCTCAGATGGAAACCAATCGCGCAGTGATACGCGAGCGCGCCGCAGCGCTCGGCTTTGCCTACAACATCGGCCCTGGCAGTCGCGTCTACAACACCTTTGACGCACACCGCCTGTTGCACTGGGCGGAACTGCAGGATCCAGGACGCGCACTGAAACTTAAGGAAGAACTTCTGCGCGCCTACTTCAGTGATGGTGAGAACATTTCCGACCACGGCGTCCTGGTGCGCCGCGCTGGCGCAGCGGGACTGGGTCCCGCAGAAGCGCGCAAAGTCCTCGAAGGCGACGATTACGCGGACGAAGTGCGTGCGCAGGAACGACGCTTCCAACAAGCCGGTATCCGTTCGGTTCCTGCGACCATCATCCCGGAAGTGTTTGAAAAGGCATTACGCGAAATTGCGGCCAGCACGGCTTCGGCCTGAATAACGCTGCACTCATGCCAATCCGATTCTGTCCGTGCAAACCTGCCGGTGCGTGATCGAGCCGCGGCGAAAGGACTTGTAGCGTGTAGGGGGCTGATCGGAACGATGCCCAGCGCGGGGATGCAGTCATCGTTCGACGTGCGCACGAAGTACGGGACCAGCGCGATTTTCGCAATCCATGACCCAGGTCCGCAACGAAGGTCAATCAGTCGGCGCGTTTTCGCCGCCGGATGAGTCAAATCGGTAGCCCACCCCATACACCGACTCGATCGGATCGATACCCTGCTCCGACAGCTTGCGGCGCAGGTTCTTGATGTGGCTGTCGACGGTGCGGTCACTGACCACCCGGTGGTCCTCGTAAAGCGCGTCGATGAGCTGTGCGCGCGAGAACACGCGACCGGGTTGGCCGACGAGTTTGCGCAGCAGGCGAAACTCGACCGGTGTGACGCCACTGATTGCGTTGCCGTGCACGCGTACCTCGAAGCGGTCCTTGTCAAGCTCGATAAGCGACTGTGCCTGCGCTGGTGTTTGCGAGGCGCGACGCAACACGGCGCGCACGCGTGCCACGACCTCGCGCGGGCTGAACGGCTTGCAGATGTAGTCGTCTGCACCGAGTTCGAGCCCGAGCAGGCGATCGATCTCCTCGACGCGGGCGGTGATCATCAGGATCGGAACTTGCGAGAACGCGCGCACGCCGCGGCAGATCGCAAGCCCGTCCATACCCGGCAGCATGATGTCCAGCAACAGCGCATCCGGCGCGTTGTCGCGCACCCAGGCAACGGCGCCGGAGCCATCTTCCAGAACGCTGACACGATAATCGGCGGCGATGAGATAATCCCGCAACAACGCCGCAATCTTCGGTTCATCCTCGACGATGAGCACGTGCGCGACCATGTCAGGCGCGCTCCGCGAGCAGAGGAATCCGCACCGTGAAGCAGACGCCGCCAAGTGGCGAGGCGCTAGCGGCGATGTCTCCGTCGTGCGCCTCGACGATCGCGCGGCAGATCGCCAGTCCGAGCCCTGCGCCTCCGGCGGCGCGATTGCGCGATTCATCGACGCGATACAGGCGGTCGAACAAACGCGGCAGGGCGGCTTCCGGCACACCGGGTAGCGAGTCTTCGATGCGCAGGCACGCCATTTCACCATCGCGCCGAAGTTCGATGCGGATCGTACCGGGCGTATCGGTATAGCGACGCGCATTGCCAAGCAGGTTGTCGATCAACTGTGCGAGACGCCGCGCATCGCCGCGAACCGGCGGCACCTTATCGAGATCCTGTTCGATCGTGAGCCCGGCATCCGCGCACGCACTGCGCTGCGCATCGATCGCCTCACGCACGATATCGGTGAGAACGATCGGTTCGAAGTGGTATTCGAATGCGCCGGCACCGGCGAGCGCGAGTTGGTAGAGATCCTCGATCAGGCTACCGAGTCGCTCACACTCGGCGTTCAGCGAATCGAATGCCTGCGGCGTGGGTTTGCGCACACCGTCCTGCAATGCCTGTATCTCACCGCGCAGGATGCTGAGCGGCGTGCGCAGCTCGTGCGCGATGTCCGCGCCCCAGCGGCGGCGCGCATCCCGATGGCGCTCCAGGCTTTCCGCAAGGTTGTTGAAGTCGGCCGCGAGCGCACCGATTTCATCACGTCGTGTGACATCGATTCGGCGGCTATAGTCACCGCTGGCAAGCGTTCGCGTCGCGGCAGTCAGTTCGCGCACCGGCGCGAGCAGCCAGCGCGCGAGCACGAAGGCGAATAACAGACCGGCCGCCAGAACGACCAACGCCGCGATCAGTGCGGTACGCAACTGCGCCTGCGCAAACTGCAGATCGGTCGCGCCGCTGATGCGCGGCAGCTTTGCAAGCCGGAGGGTAGCGACAACACTGCCATCGGCGCGAACCGGCAGTAAATGGGCGTCTGCCGACACACGCGGATTGCCGACGATCATGTGTCCGTTCGTATCCACGAGTGCCAACCGTCGCAGGTAGTTCGGCGTGCCGCGATGACGGTGGCGCGTGAATCGTGATCGCCCATCGCGCGAAGATCGCGATAGTTCGGGTTCGGCACGCGATGGCTCGTTCGCGCCCGCGTCTTCCTGGCCATCGTCCAACGCGAGGCGCGGGTCGATCAGCTCGCGAAATGTGCGCGGATCGTCGTGCAGGAATTGCCAGTTGCCATGTTGCTCGTACGCATCGCCCAGTCGATCGGTCGCCGGCTGCAGCCGCTCCATCGCCACCGCATCGAGATAGCCGACAAAACCACTGCGAAAGCTATGCTGCTGCCACGCGGCAAAACCGGCCAGCGCAAACACGCTGAGGGCCGCGAAAGCGAGGAACAGGCGCTGCCAGAGTCGAAGCTGCATGTCGCCACGATAGCCGCGTCCACGGGTGCCGCAAAGCGATACCGAGCAAACTCCGCAATTTCTCCACGATGTCTGCGCCGGAACTGCGCATTTGCAGTGCAGATTGGTAATCGTCTGAAAGCAATCCGCATCGTTCAACACATGGAGAATCTCATGAATGCCATCAGTCCGACCCGACTTTCCTTCTCCCGCCTTTTCCCGCGCCGTGTGCTGGCGCTTGCGTTGCTTGTCGCGCTGAGTGCGCCGGCTGCAATGGCGCAGTCACCTGCGCATGAAGCCGGTCCTGCCGCACGCGTTCCGTCCGCTGAGCAACTCGCCACCATTCCTTCACTATCGAGCACCCAGCAGGTTGAACTGCACAAGTTGCTGGTCGAACGCCGCGCCGCAATGGAATCGGCACGCGAGAAATCCCGTGAAGCCTGGCAGGCGCAACGCGAACGCACTCGCGCCGAGCGCGAACGCATCGACCAGGACTACAGCACGCGCATGCGACAAGCGCTGGGCGATGAAGGCTTTGCGAGCTTCGCCCAATGGCAGAGCAAGCAGCGCGCCGAGCATGCCGAACGCTGGCAGAAGCGGGGTGGCCACGGCGCCATGCAGCGTGGCAAATGGCAACGTTCGCCGGATGCCGGTAACGCACCCGCAGCACCGAAGACTTCCGCCGGCACACCTGACGGCGACCTCTGATTCCTCACCCACGCACCGGAGGCTTATGCATGCATCGTTGATCCACAAACCGCTCAAGCGGGAATCTCGCTGAGTTTCCCGTCGGCCCTGCCGCTCCTTCATTTCGCGCCCCGGCGTGGAGGAGAGGCAGGGCCTTTTTGCGTTTTGGACTATGCGTGAGGCACGCCAAGTTCCGCGGCGCTGAACGCAAACCGGTCCGGCGTCAGGTTGGCCTGCGCGATGATCCCGCTGCGACTGGTCTTGACCAGCCAGCCCTGTTGTTCCAACGGCTCGGACTGGCGGAATGCGCGCGGATCGAGCACCGCAACGCATGCGCCGTGACGCGGATCACGTACCGAACGGTAGCGAATCATCACGATACCTGCCGCCCGCGCCTCCTCTGCAAACTGCTGCGTCGCGACATAACTGGACGGATCCTGCCATTGCCTTTCCCAGCGATCGAACGGCGGTTGATACAGGACCACGCCACGACCGCTCACCGCCGCACGAAATATGGTATGCGCAACCGCCGGCAGATCCGGCGTCTTCGGCGAATCGATCAGGAAGCGCATCCGCCAGTAACCGATTTCGGCAAGCGCAGAGCGGATTGCATCCGCGCCGTACCAGACACCCGGATCGCCGATCGCACGGAACCGCGAACCGGCCGGCGGCGGTGCTGGATAGCGGAACGGGGTCGCGAGCAACCAGTGCAATCGCACTGCCGCGGGCGGAACCGGTGGCTTGCTTGCATCGAGCATATCCTCAAGCGCGATTTGTTCGGCCAGACTGTCGACCAGACGCAATGTCGAGGCGCGATGCTGTGCTTCGACGGCACGCCACGGCTTGATCGACACGCGTTTGTGATCAGTGTGATCAGAGGCGAGCGCGCGCGCTGTCGAGGTAGTGGAGGACATGGATCAGACCTTCGGCGCTGCGCACGCAGGCCAGCGGTGTGCGATCGGCAAATGCGGCGTTCGGCGAATGCAGCCAGGTCCGCGCAGCGTCATCGTTGGAACCGACGATCGCATCCAGCGAACGGAATACCCGTATCCACAGCAGCGCGAGTTCACCCGCCTTGCTGTCCGGATCGATTCCCGACCCGCCCTGCGCGGCGCGCGAGATGGTCGAGGCGCTGACGCCAACGATGTCGGCGAGAACGCGCTGCGGAACATCCAGCAAACCTGCCGCGCGCAACGCCGCGCTGGCGAGCAACTGCGGCCGCCGCACGTCGTCGACGCCGGGCGCGATCGCCATCCGTTCACGGACACCTGTGGCTTTTGCATGGCTCATCTCATATGCAATTATCATCCATCATTGTTGCGCCTGCAACTGATGTCTCGTTGACGCCTCTGGCGTGCCAAAGCCGTCCACTCCGGCATCGACCAAGCGCGCCGCCAACAGCCGAATCTCGCTGTCGCTAAAGAATGCAACGAGCTGCGCGGCGCGCACGGGCCCGATTCCGCGTATCGATTGCCAGTCCTCACTACTGCGCCCGACTGCATCCGCCCAGGTCTCCGGAACTCCCGTCGCGATTGCCGGCGCGCCAAGGGCGCACAACCAGCGGGTAAACGGGCGCGTTCGTACATCGGTGAACGCGCGTTGCAGCGACTTGGCGCGCGTTGAACTGATGCCGCTGGCCTGCAATTGTGTTGCATCAAGTTCCAGCCAATCAAGCAATCCAGTGACAAGACCCTTGTCGATCAGTTCCTGCCAGGTCGCGCGACCGATGGCATCGATGGCGAGAGCCTGCCGCCCGCCGAGCCATTCGAGGCGCGCCAGGAACTGGGATTCGCAACCGGTTTGCCAGCGCCAGCACGAATGATGATCGTGGGCCCGGACATCCGGCACGGCGACCGCTACGCGATCGGCGCTGCGCCACACCACCGATTCCAGACGCGGGACGGTGAGGCCCGCCAGTGCGATTTCCACTTCATCGCCAGGACGGATGTCCAGCCGCTTCCACTTGGCGAGCGAGCCGACGTTGACACGACCGATGGTGCGATCATCCAGGCGCACCGGCTCGATCACCAGTACGGGTGTGATGCGCCCGCTGCGACCGATACCGAAATCGACCGCTTCGACACGTGCCAGCGCATGCGCGATCGGAAACTTCCATGCGACTGCCCAATCCGGCGGCTTCGCACGCCAGGTTTCACCGGCGGGCCGGTGGCCGGTGCGCAGCACGATGCCGTCCGCCGCAAACGACAGTGGCGTGCGATACCAGTGTTCGCGCCAGTGGCGAACCTCATCGACATCCACGACGGCATGCGTGGTGGCGCCGACTTCGCTGAAACCAAAGTCGGCCAGCTTTGAGAGTCGGGTCGACAGATCGGCGGGCCCATCCGGCCACTCCCAGGCGTAGAAGCCGATGCGTGCCGCGGTGGCCGCATCCAGATCACGGCGCGCCAGTGCGCCGGCAACATTCGATCGCGCACCGGCACTTCCCTCCTGTGCTTGCACATGCCCGACGAGGCGCCAGTACAACTCGCCCTGCAGCACCACGCGGGCCGGCGCTTGCGGAAGCCGCTTCGGGATCGCGTCGATGCCGCGCACGCTTTCCGTCCAGTCGTGGCCGCGCTCACCGTTGCCGCGGCTTACGGCCAACGCCAGAACGCCATCTTCGTACAAGAGCGTGACTGCCACGCCATCGACCTTGGGCTGAACCCATAAATCCGCATTGCGATGCGACGCCATCCAGTCCGCGACAGCGCCGGCATTGGCGAGCTTGGCGAGACCGGTCTGTGCGATCGGGTGCGATACGGTAGCGCCGATCTGTGCGAGCGGATCTGGCGTTGCCGGCGCCTGATCCGGGAAACACAGTCGCCACGCATCGAACTGTGCACGCGCCTGATCATAGATTTCATCGGCGACTGGCGAGCGGCCATCGCGATGATAGGCAACATCCCAGCGTTGCAGGCGCTCGTGCAGCGCGACGAGTTCGGTCCGTGCCCGATCCTCGGACCAGTCTGGACACGTATCAGATGAAGCAACTGCACACGAAAACGACGCAACAACAAGCAAGATAAACACAACGAGGCGTGGCAGGAGCGTAAAGCGATTGACCAGCGACATCGGGCATTCCTTCGCAAGACAGCGTCAGAGTGCACGTGAATTGTCGACCTCGACATCGGCGGTGGCCGCGTATTCGTGTAGGCAATTTCCTGTATGGTCTACCGGCGGACCTGGTTGCCGAGCGCCTGCTATCCTTCGCGCATGACGACTTTCCTGATCTGGCTGCTACTGTTCATCCTGTGTTGGCCGCTGGCGCTGCTCGCGCTGATCCTGTATCCGCTCGTATGGCTGATCCTGCTGCCGTTCCGGCTGCTCGGATTTGCCGTCGAGGGCATTCTGGGCTTCCTGCGCGGCATCTTCATGCTGCCCGCGCGGCTGCTGAACGGGCCGCGTGCGAAATGACCTATTCGAGCGGCACCACGACAATGGATCTGCGTGCCGACGACGTGATTGCGTTCTGGTTCGACGACGCACAACGCGATGCCGAGGTTATCGCGGAGAAATCCCCGATGTGGTTCGCGAAGGACAAGGATATCGACGCAACGATCCACGAACGGTTTGCATCGCTCCGCGAGTTGGCCATCACGGGCGCGCTGGATGACTGGACAGTGACACCGCAGGGCACGCTGGCACTGATCGTGCTGGTCGACCAGTTCCCGCGCAACCTGTTTCGCGATGATCCACGAGCGTTCGCGCATGACGCGCTGGCGCTCACGTGGGCAAATAACCTGATCGCATCGGGGGACGACATGCAGCTTCGGCCCGTCGAGCGCGTATTCGCGTGGCTGCCGCTGGAGCATTCGGAGTCGCTCGCGGATCAGGCGCGCAGTGTCGAGCGCTTTGCCGCGCAGGAAGTCGGCGACTTCCTGATCAAGCCGCGCTGAGCATTCCACACCGCCGTAGTACCTGGATGCATGGGCGTGCAAGTCCTGATGCTTGCGTGATGTCGTGCCCCTGCTCTACGCTCGCCGCAATCCGCGAGGCCATCGGCCATCGCCGCACTGGGGAATTCCCACATGCTGCAAATTTTGGGCGAAATCGCGTTCGGCCTGTTCGGGCTGGCGGTTCTCGTCTTCATCGCGTTCCTGTTTTCCAATAATCGCCGCGCGATCAGCTGGAAGCTGGTACTGACTGGCATCGTTCTGCAGATCGTGTTTGCCGCGATCGTGCTGAAAGTTCCGTTCGGACGCGATGTTTTCAATGTACTCGCCACCGGCTTCGTAAAGCTGCTGGACTTCGTGAATGTCGGTTCGGCGTTCATCTTCGGCAGTTTCATGGACACCTCGAAGTTCGGCTTCGTATTCGCGGTGCAAGTACTGCCGACGATCATCTTCTTCGCGTCACTGACCGGGGTGCTCTACCACCTCGGCATCATGCAGCAGGTGGTCAAGGGCATGGCCTGGCTGATCACCAAGGTGATGGACGTGTCGGGCGCGGAGACCACTTCGGTTTGCGCGTCGGTGTTCATCGGCCAGACCGAGGCGCCACTGACGATCAAGCCCTACCTGGAACGCATGACGCAGTCCGAGCTGATGACGGTCATGGTCGGCGGCATGGCGCATATCGCAGGGTCCGTGATGGCCGCCTATGTCGGCCTGCTCGGTGGCGATGATCCGGTGCAGCGTCAGTTCTTTGCCAAGCATCTCCTCACCGCGAGCATCATGGCGGCACCAGCGACGCTGATGCTGGCCAAGATCCTGATTCCGGAAACCCAGGAACCGCTGACCCGCGGCACGGTCAAACTGGAAGTCGAGAAGACCACCGCGAACGTCATCGACGCCGCGGCAACCGGCGCTGCCGATGGCCTGCGCCTGGCACTCAATGTCGGTGCGATGCTGCTGGCGTTCATCGCGTTGATTGCATTGCTGAATGCACCGCTGCAATGGTTTGGGACACACGCGTGGGGCGCGGATGCGGGGTCGTCTCTGAATGCCTGGTTGTCGGCAACCGCAGGCCACCCGGTGGAGTTTTCGCTGCAGACCCTGTTTGGCTGGGTGCTTGCACCGGTCGCATGGCTGATCGGGGTTCCGTGGCAGGACGCGACGCTGGTCGGCAGCTTCATCGGTGTAAAGATCGTCGTCAACGAGTTTGTCGCCTATGTCGACATGGCCCAGCACATCGACCAGTTGCAAGAGCACAGTCGCCTGATTGCAACCTACGCACTTTGCGGATTTGCGAATTTTTCCTCGATCGCGATCCAGATCGGAGGCATCGGTGGGCTCGCGCCAAGCCGCCGGGCCGACCTCGCGCGATTCGGCCTGCGCGCCGTGCTCGGCGGCTCGATCGCGACGTTCATGACGGCGACGATTGCCGGCGTGCTGGAATCGATGTAGGCATTGCATCCGCCCATGAGTGACCACGATTCCGCCGAAGTCATTGTCGTAGGCAGCTACGTGCAGGACCACGCGTGGTTCACCGAGCGGTTTCCGGAAATCGGCGAGACGCGGCTCGCGAATCGTTTCAATACCGGGCCGGGCGGCAAGGGTTTCAACCAGGCGGTCGCGTGTGCGCGGCAGGGCGCCGCGACGCTGTTTGTGGGCTCGCTCGGTAACGACCATCTCGGTGCAGTCGCGCAGCAATTTGCGCACGATGAGCACCTCGAATGCCGCTGGCAGGTGCATGAGGATGTTGCGACCGCCGCCTCCAGCATCATCGTCGATGCCGAGGGCCGCAACCAGATCGTGTTCAATCCGGGTGCCAATGCGCACCTCGATCCGGCTTTCGTCGCCGCGCAGGATGCCGCGTTTGCGAAAGCGCACATCCTGCTGCTGCAGCTGGAAAACAACATGGCGGCAACAACGGCTGCGCTGGAATGCGCGACACGACATGGGCTGATTCGGGTCCTGAACCCCGCACCGCTGCATGAGCGCTTCGATGTCGCGCTACTTGCGCAGTGCGATGTGATCACCCCGAATGAAACCGAATTCGCGCTGCTGCTGCAACGCTGTACCGGCAACCCGGTGCGCGCTGCGGATCTTGCTTCGCACAGTGACGCCGACCTGCATGCGCTGGCGCGGAAAATCGAAGTGGATACAGCCGTGATCACGCTAGGCGCGCACGGTTGTTTCGTGTCGCACGCCAATGACGTCCTTCGCAAGGATGATGCCGCGTTCTATCGCGTTGCGGCCGAGAATGTGAAGTCGGTCGATTCGACTGGAGCCGGCGACGCATTCAATGGCGCGCTGGTTGCAGCCATGCTGCGTTTTGCTGACCTACCGTTCATAGACGCCGTACGTCACGCCAATCGCACGGCGGCACTGTCCACGGAAAAGGTCGGAACGGCGCCGATCATGCCCACGTTCGATGAGGTCCGCGCGCGTTTTGGTGACTGAACCGCCATTACGAGACACCGGGATACTGAGTCAGGATCGCTTTTCGGCACGGATCCGGCGCGCACGCCGCAAACGATCTCGGCGACGCGAGCGGCGCCACACGTAGATGAGTACCACGGCGACAAACGCGACGGCGGCAGCGAGCGCGCCGTATTTTCCACGCGAAATCCAGTTGAGCAATTCGTCGTGGTTGGCGGCACCGAAGTAGCCGAGATAAATCCAGATCGGCACGCTGATCAATGCTGCCGCGCCATCGAACAGGAGGAATCGCCAGTACGCCACGCGTTGGGACATGCCGGCACTCAGGTAAATCGCCGAGCGCAGGCCTGGAAGGAAACGCGCCCCGAACATGAGCCGGTCGCCATGACGCGCGAACAGACGGCGCACGCGTGCATAGCGCGGCGGCGAGAGCAGCCAACCGACCCAGCGCGTCGACAACAGGCGCGGACCAAAATGGCGGCCGGCGAGAAACATCATCGAATCGCCGGCGAGCACGCCGATCACACCCACGACGCACATCGCATGCGGATTGGCATAACCCAGGCCCGCGATGATGCCACCGGCGACGAGCGTGATGTCTTCGGGAATCGGCACGCCCATGCCGCAGATCAGCAGCATGAT